>Ga0214921_10001365_pt1 | contig 42024 bp, 42 predicted proteins | sample LL1505_MetaG_FD_177992 | JGI IMG/M metagenome (GOLD analysis project Ga0214921, IMG submission 177992) | Freshwater microbial communities from Lake Lanier, Atlanta, Georgia, United States - LL-1505 | ecosystem: Environmental > Aquatic > Freshwater > Lake | place: USA: Georgia | collected...
TTTTTATTTTGCAAATCCTCCAATAAGTTTAATAATTTTTTTTCATATTATATATATTAAGTATTATTAAAAAGATTACTTACTATTATAAACAAACAAGTTATTAGTGGTTTTTTTTAATATTACTTATGCAAAAACTTATTATATCTTTAAAAAGAAAAAATTTAATGTAGATTGAACAAACTTAAATCGCGGGGTGGAGCAGTCTGGTAGCTCGTCAGGCTCATAACCTGAAGGTCCTTGGTTCAAATCCAAGCCCCGCAACCAAGATTAATTATAAATTCTTATATAAATTAAGTAAAAAATATTGTGAAAAAAATTACTGTAGCTATAACTTTTTACAATAGTTTTAAGTACTTAGAGGATGCTATCCGAATACCTTTGTTCGATAATAGAGTGTCTGAGATTATAATTTTGGACGATTGTTCTAATGTTAAACAATTTAATTTACTAAAATATAAAATTAAATCACTAATAAATGGCGAAAAAATAAGTAACGATATTAACTATAATTTTATAGATACTAAATATTTTAGCTATAAATCTAATATTGAATACCTAACAATGAAATCTGTTTCAAAACTTGCAAAAAAAATTTCTATTTATAGAAATAATAAAAACTTAGGTTCTTTTATTAGTAAATATTTAGCAGTAAAAAAATCAAATAACGATTGGGTATATCTTTTGGATGGAGATAATTTTTTGATTGATACTAGTATTGGTGCAATTTTTAATCTTAAAAAATGGAATAAAAATATATGTTATTTACCCAGCACCTTAATTACAAATATAAATAAAAAAAATACTCATTGGGATCACTGGAATTTTAGAAGATTTTCTAATCAAAAAATAAATTTAAAAGAAATACAAAGATTATTTGAACTGGAAGACAGTTTAATTATTAAAAATAATGCCGGTATAGGACTTAATGGACTTTTAAATAATGGAAATTTTTTTATCAATAAAAAAGAATATCTTAATTGTTTAAAAAAACCATTAAAAGAAAAAATAAATCCTGAAGCAGCGGATGCAGCCGCTTTCATATATTATTGGTTAATTAATAAAAAAGAAATTAAAGTTGTTCCTGAACTACATTATTTTCATAGAGTAAGAAATGATAGCTTATGGCAAATAAAAAATAAAAATTCTTATTATGAAAGATTAAAAATCAAAATACTAAAATCCATAAAACCAATAAAAAATGAAATCATAGGATCGACGTCAAAATTAACTCCATTTAATAAAGCTATCTATTACGAAGCAATGATTAGAAATGCTAAAATCTCTTAGATTTAATTAATTTTTCCCACCGCAGGCAAGAATTAATTATATCTTTAATTGGAGTAAAAAATTTTACGTTTTTAAAAATTTTTTTAAAAAAAGTAGTATCTGAATAAATTGAAGTAATATCTCCCCGTCTTTTAGGTTTAATAATTAATTCAATACTTTTTTTAGAAGCTGTTTCAAATAATTTTACTATTTCAAACACACTATAACCAAATCCATAACCACAGTTTAAAATCAAAGATTTTTTATCTTTTTGAATTTTTTGTAGAATTATAATGTGCATTTTTGATAAATCACCCACAAAAATATAATCTCTAATACAAGACCCATCAAAAGTATCATATTTTTTTCCATAAACTTCTAAATGTGGATTTTTTTTCATTAAATTAATTGATAAATTTTTAAATAACTGACCGTTTTTATTTATTAAGCCAGTTCTTAATTTTTCGTCCGAACCAACTACATTAAAATATCTTAAACATGCATATGAAAAATTATATTTTTCAGCATAATTTTTAATTAATAACTCAGCTAATAATTTTGTTTTGCCATAATGACTTTTTGGTTCACAAAAATCTGTCTCTTTAACTTTATTACTCTTAACATCTCCATAAACTGCACAAGTTGAAGAAAAAATAATTTCTTTTAAATTATTTTTTACTGCAGCTTGCAACAATGTTCTTGTTCCTTCAACATTATTTTGATAATACTTCAGTGGATTGTTTTGGGACTCCTCAACACTTAATGAAGCTGCAAGATGTATAATTTTATCAATTTTATTCTTACTTAAGATTTTATCTACTAATTTTAAATCTAAAATGTCACCATGGTAAAAGGTAGCTTTTTTATTAATTAAAAACTTGTGACCAGTTGATAAGTTGTCTATTATAAAAACATTGTATCCAAGGTCGGTCAAATCATAAGAAATTTTACTACCAATATAACCAGCGCCTCCAGTAACTAAAATTTTTTTTTTCATTTTTTTATTATTTCTAATAAATTTTTAATTGAAGCGTCTTGACTCATGTTTTTATTTAACCAAACTTTTGGTTTTATTGTTTTATTATTATTAAGTTTATTAAATCTAATTACAAATTCATTAAAATCTTTAAAAAAATAACCACAATTCTTATTTAAATAAGGTGAAGAAGAGGCTTTAAACTTTCTTTTTTCATAAATCCAAAATGATTGCTTAAAAACAAGTGTTGGCACATTTTCTGACCATGCTTCTTGCATTGCAATACCTTGAGACTCGGATAAAGAGAAATATATCATAATGCGAGACTGTCTTAGAAGTTCGTAATATGTTTTTTGAGAAAAAAAACCATATTTTAAAATTATAAAGTCTATGTTATTTGTATTTAAATAATTAATACACTTTTCAAAAAAACCATTCTTATTTTTTAAATAAATTAATACTTTATTCCTTTTGCCACTTTTAAAATTAGATATTTTAACTCCTGAAAACCATATTGATATATTCTTGCATTCTTTTTTATAACTAAGATATAATTTTTTTACCCAGTCACTAGGCACTAAAATTCTATCAATACTACTCGAAAAAATAATATAACTATGTTCTGATGGAACAGTTACTATGTTTGGTCCAGCTAATAATATTTTTATTTTTTTATTTTTTTTTAAAATAATACATTTTTTTAAATTATCTATTCCGGACAATACCAAGCAGATATTGTAAACTCTATCCTTTGATGGATTTACATTAAATTTGATACCGTTGCTTCTTAATCCTTCTGCTAGATTAATAAATACTTTTGTCGGTCCTAAATTTGATTTTGGATAGTTAGAAAATATTGTTAAAAGATTTTTAACTAATATTTTAAATAAATTTTGCTTATTAATGTATATAGAAATCATAATGAGAGAAAAAATAGTAATAAAATTTTTTGATTAATTTACAGATATATCCCTAAAAATCTCATTAAAACTACTTTCTTTTAATACTGTTTTTATTCAATATGTACCATTCAATTGTTTTTTTTAAACCCTCCCTTAAACTATAAACTGGTTTCCATCCCGTAGCTTCAATTCTTGATATGTCCAAGATTTTCCTAGGTGTTCCATCAGGATGTAATTCATCAAAAATGATCTTGCCTTTATATCCAATTATTTCAGAAATTAATTTTGATAATAATTTAATAGTAATTTCTTTTCCACTACCCACATTCACAAGTTCATGTTTGTTATAACGCTTAATCAATAAAAGTATGGCTCTTGCCAAATCATCCACGTATAAAAAATCTCTTAAAACCTTTCCACTTCCCCATAACTTAATATTTTTTTTATTTTCTTTAAAACCAATATATATTTTTTCAATTAAAGCTGGGATTACATGACTATTATTCAAATGAAAATTATCGTTAATTCCATAAATATTTGTTGGCATAATTGATATAAAATTATGATTATACTGTTTGTTAAAAGCCTCGATCATCTTCAAACCGGCAATTTTAGCAATAGCATAATATTCATTTGTTTTTTCCAATGGACTTGTTAATAAAAATTTTTCTTTAATTGGTTGATTGCAATCTCTCGGATAGATACATGAGGAACCCAAAAATATTAATCTTTTAACTTTGTATTTATGGCTGGCAAATATAATATTATTTTGTATTAAAAGATTTTCATAAATAAAATCTGCTGGGTATGTATAATTCGCGTATATTCCTCCTGCTTTTGCTGCACAATTAATAACGTAAAATGGTTTTTCTTTTTTAAAAAAAACATCAACTTTCTTTTTATCAAAAAGATCAAGTTCTATTCTACTGGGCGTTAAAATGTTAAAATCATTTTTAGCTAAACGAGCAACAGATGATCCGACCATACCTGTGCTACCCAGTATTAATAATTTCTTTTTCATAATTTTATGTAAATATATTTTAAAAATTTAATAAAATAACTTTTATATCTATTGTCCACATAAACATTTTCTTTAAGGAAAAATAAATCGCGGCTATATGTATAATCACATTTTAAGTAAGAATTTATTAACTTCTCAAAATCAACCATTGTAATATTCTTGTGAGATTTAAAAGAATTATTTAAGTTTTTATTAAAAACCAAAAGACTTATATTATAGTTTTTTTTGAAAGGTTCATAAATATATTCATTGTAATAAAATTTGTTGCAGATCTTTAGCTCAGTTATATAAATTACTACTTTTTCACCTGATAAAAAATCTTTCACATTATTATTTAAAAGATGAAAATAATCATATGATTCATATGATAAAAGTTCATTGATTAAAGAAATTTTATCAACATAAATAAAATAAACTTCTTTCTTATTATTTATTTGAATATTAAGTTTTTGATTTACACTAGTCGCTAAAAATCTTTCTCTAATAATATTATTTTGAAAATAAAAAAAATTAACAATAAATACACAAAATAAAAATATAAATATAAAATTAAATAAAAATTTCTTATTAAAAAATAATTTAAAAATAATTAAAGCTCCAAAAGCAAAAATAAATGACAAAGATACTAATGCACGGTTATTATATTTAATAAACTCTAATCCAGTATTTGCTAAAGTATGCATTAGCGCATTAAAAAAAATTACAGAAAAAAAAATTAATAAAGATACTATAAATATTTTATTATTCTTATTATTTTTATAGAACTTTTTTTTAACAATGGTTGAATAGAATATTAGTAAAACTAAAAGAACTTGTGCTAATAATAAAAAGTTTGGATTATAAAAAAAATCTAAAATTATCTTAAAAAATATTTCTAATGAGTGAAAAAAAACATTCAGAGTTAATAATAAATTTATGGATATTAAAAAAAAAATTTTTTTGTAATCTAGTATGTCAATTTTCATTCTAGATAAATCAATATTGTATATCTTCGGGATTAAAAATTTTTGAAGAATAACAATGATAATTAAAATTAATAATGTGGCTAAAATATTAAATAAAAAAAATTTAAATTTATTATTATTAAAATATAAAGGAAAAAATAATGATAGAGCTATCAGGGGAAATGGACTCTCATAAACAAGAAAAGTTGATGTTAAAAAAAAATAACTAAAAAATAAATTTATTTTATTATTGCTGTTAATAAATTTTTTTAAAAAAATTAAAGAAATTGACCATAAAAGCAAGGCAAATGTACCCATGCTTTGCATAGCAGGAGAATATAAAATTGTATAAGAAAAAAATGGAAATATTAAAAAAATTGTAAATATTTTTTTTAGATAAATATTATCTACTATAAAATCAAAAATTTTAATAAGATTTAAAACAAAGAATATATAAAATAATAAATTAATAAAAAAATAAAACTGATATACTTGTGGAAGTCTTGTTAACGTAGCATGATAAATACAAGATAGAGGTCTATTATTATTTACGATGCATATAGAATTCACTGCATCTGTAAACTTCATATTACTTAGGACACTTACAACCCCCAAATCATCCTGTATGAAGTAACCAAAAATAAATAAAGGAAAATATCCCGTAATAATTAATAGTAAAAAAAATTTATTATAATTTAAAGAATTTAAGTAGTTTGCAACTCTTTTCATAGATTAATTTAAATAACTTTAAATCTATTAATTTTTTTTATAAAAAAAAAATACATAAAATTTGGTAGCATCAAAAAAAATACTCTCATAGCAAACGCCAATGTACTAAAAAAAATCAAATAAAAATTTTTTTTAACTATCAAAGACTGCATCTTAAACTCAGAATAAATAGCATCAATATTTTTTCTTCTTTTTAAAGTCTTTGCATCTAATCTAGATTTGACTAATGGGGCTTCTAAATTTACTATATTATAATTAGAAATCTTTGCTAAAAACCAAAGACAATAATCTTCTTTATATTTTATTTCAGGGTAGCCACCTAAATTTATTATTTTATCTTTTTTAAACATTACAGACATATGATTAATTGGATTCATCAAAAAAAAATTGAACAAATTAGGTTTTAATGGCATTTTTTTTATAAATTTTTTTCCACTAATAATCTCTTCAATATTGGAACCTAAAATATCTGGATTATTTCTTTTAAAAAAATTTATTTGTTTTAAAAATCTATATTTATCATTAATATCATCAGCATCTACTCTTGCAATTATATTATATTTAGAAATTTTTAGACCATAATTTAATATTTTTGAAATTCCCATTTTTTTTTTAAAAATTATTTTAACAAAAGACACTTCCCTTTTTTTTAACAAAAATAGTTTTTTGTCACTTGAAATAAAGCCATCCACAAGAATAATGAACTCATTGGGAATAAGTTTATTCTGCAAAACGGAATTAATTGCCTTACTCATTAAATTAAAATGGATTTCATTATGAAGGGGCATTAAAGCAGTAAATTTCATAAAATAATATTTTGGATCTTTTTAAAACTATTCTTAATATTTTCCTCAGAATAATTGGCTGTATAATCTTTTAATGCCTCGGTTTCTAATTTTTTTAGAAAAAAACTATTACTATATAAACTTCTAATGTTAAAAATGATTTGCTTCAAACTATAATGAACAATTGCCCCTTTGAAGTTATCCAGACTACCAACATTATATGAGAAAAATATTTTAGACAAAGAATTGCCTTCAATTAAACTAAGCGGTGACACTTCTGTTATTGAGACGTTAATTAATAACCAACAACTAACTATTTCATTAAAAATATCTCTACCATATTCATTAATAAAAAAAATATTTTTAATATTTTTATCAAAAATTATTTTTTTTAATTTATTAAAATACGTTTTATTAAAACTATTATATAATATTTTAATATCGATATCTAAATCATGAATTTTTTCCGCTAATTTAATGAGATCTTCTTGGTTCTTTATATGATTAATATAACCAACGCATAATATTATTTTTCTTTTTGATTCACTGATAATAAAATCTTGTTTAAACGTCTCAAATCTGGAACTATTGTTATATTTTATGAAAAGCTTATTTTTATCTTTTTTAAATAATCGAACATCTAAATGTCTAGAACTATTGCTGTCCGGATCTAAAGATAAAAAAACATCACACGCTCTAATAAAAAAAAACAATAATGGTAAATAAATTAACCAAATAATTGATCTTATAATATATTTAACTTTATTATTATAAGGAAATATTGAAATTCCGTGACTTATAATGACTAACTTAATTTTATTCTTTTTTGCTAGATATATGAAAATTTCAGAAATGACTGTTTGCAAAGATTCAACAGCTACAAAATCCGGTTTCAAATTTTTTATTATAGATTCTGATTTTTTTAAAAAATAAAATGAATTAAATAAAAAATGAAAAAATCCTTTTAATTCTAAATTAAAGTTTTTTTCTTGATTATCAGAACTAACTGAGACAACTTCAAAGCCAACGTCATTAAAAATTTTCTCATGCAAAGTTGAACAAAATCCTAGTCCTGTCTTATTTTTTGGACTCCATTCTCTTGAAACTAATAATATTTTTTTCATCTGGTAATAATTTTCAACATCAAGAAGTCCAACATGTCAGATTAAAATAGTATCTTTAATGTTAAGGTTATGATCAATGATATTTCTCTTTTTTAACCAACGATAAGGAAAAAACCAATTTCTAGACTCTGATAAAAATATTGGCCACCAACAAAAAGTCGAGTTTGAGGCTATCCCTCCAGAAGCATTATAAATAATGCTAAATGCATCTATATCATTACAATCTATAAATTTTACACTTGCATTAGTTTTTTTCATAAAATTTAAAGCATCTTCTTTATTGCTAGATAAGACATAAATAATTTTATCATTAAATATTTTTATATATTTTAGATAATGTTCATCAGACAAAGCATGGTGTGTGCTACTGTTTAAAAAATCTCCCCTTCTTAAATGAATCACATAATAATCTTCTGGAAATTTTTTTAAAAATATTTTTTTATTAAAATATTTTTCATAAATTAAATATTTTGCATAAAAAATATCCTGCCAATATCCATCAAAATAATTTACAGGAAGGTAATAATTTTTTTTCAATAAAAAACTTAAAAATTTTTCAGACCTATAAGATAATATTTTATTATAAATACCTGGCTTAAGTCTAATAGTCTCAAACAAAGGTTCTACCAATAACTCATTAAGTTGAAATTTTCTAAAGTCTTGTTGATCAAACCAAGATATATCTAAATTTATATTTATTTTTAAATGTTCTTTTAAAAAAATAGCAAAAGAATATTGAAATAACTGATTGCCTAGGCCGCCTTTGATCTTAACTGTTGCATTTTTTGGATAAACCATGAAAGAAATATAATTAACAAGTAGAGTTTAATTGCAAAATTTAAATTATGCACAAAATTACCTCTAAATAAAGAAATTAATAGATAGATAAAAATACAATTTAAAAAAAATTTATTAATGAAAAAATTATTTATTAATAATCTCAAAACAAAAAAATAAGTTATAAAAACAATAGGAAAACAAATCAAGGAGTCTATTCCTCTTATAGAATAAATTGGTATTTGTGGAAATGAAGAAATAAAATAATTATCAACATGCATTGGAAAATAAAAAAAATCTTTAAGTAAAAAATAAATATTTTGAAGAAAATAATTGTAAAAACTTAATGATAATAAATTTTCAAAAAAAATAATTGAACTTATCATTAGATGCAAAGGTTCTGCAAATATGACGATAAAATCATTTTTCGTTATTGCAAATCTATAATAAATTATGAAAAAAATTATAAGAGTAGATATTAATATGATTTTATAAATATTTTTTTTATTAATAGAAACATTAGTCATAAAATGACAAACAAACAATATCAACAAGTCAATTCTTGATAACGAAAAAATCGAATATACAAATATAAAAAAATAACTTAGATAAGAAAGTGTTTTATTATCCTTAAAGTTAACAACTGAAAGAATAATTAATATATTTAAATGTGTTTTTCGTACATTTAAAAATTCATAATATATTAAGTGTCTATTTAAATGTTCATTTTCAAAATAATTTTTTAGTAAAAAAAAAATATCTTTTAATAAAAAAATAATACAAATTATAATTATGAAATTATATGTTAAATAGTGTATTTTAACTTGTACTTTTTTTTCATTTAAAAAAAAAATTTTATATAAAGAATAAAATATAATAATTAAAAGAATTATAGAAAAAAAGTTATATTTAATATAATCAGTTAGTACATTAAAAAAATAATTTATATAAAACACCTCATTTATAAAATTTTTATTTAACGACAAAAAATTATTAAATAAAAAAAAAACTGGGATAACAAAATAATAAACACAAAGTAATATAAGAAATATAGAAAATTTTTTCATTAAATTATAAACGTATAATCTTTACAAGATTGTCTATTAATCATAACACTAGTCTTACATGACAAATTATTTTATTTTTATAATCTTAATAATTTTTTTATTAAGTTTAATTTCTCTTAAAATATATAAAACTTTAGCAAATAGATCGAAATTTATTGACATTCCTGACAGTTTAAACGTTCATAAATCACCAATTCCTACTGGAGCTGGGGTTATTTTTTTTATAGTATTTCTAATCTTTTGTGAAAATTTAATGAATACTCAGATAATTAAAATAAATCTTCCTAAGAATTATTATTTTTTTTTATCAAGCTTGTCTTTGCTTACTTTAATATCTTTTTATGATGATCTAAAAAAAATACACCCTGTAATTAGACTGTTTGTTCAAATAACTATTATCTTTTTTTCTACATCATTATTTAATGTTGAAGCAATTAATCTGCCAGTAAAATTAATCATTTTTCTAATAATTTATTTCTGGGTATATACAATAAACATTATAAATTTTACTGATGGCGTCGACGGCTTTTTGGGGTTAAATGCATTAAATTTTTTTCTATGCAGTTTCTTATTCTATTATTTTAATGCTCCAGAAAATTTTGTTTATCTAATATGTCTTATTTGTGCGCCTATAATGATTGCATACCTAATTTTTAACAAACCTCCCGCGAGTTTATTCATGGGCGATGCTGGAAGTATTTTTATTGGCTTTTTAATTGGATATATATCAATCGAATTAATTATTATAAATAGAGTAGACATAGTTGTCTCCCTGCTTTCTTACACCTACATAGACTGTACTCTTACAATAATTAGGAAAACTCTAAAAAAACAAGTGCCGTGGGCTAGGTTATTTGATTACTATTTTCTAATTCCAATAAAAAATAAACAACCTCATAAAAAAGTATTTAATATAAATCTAATTTATAATTTATGTATCTTTGCAATTGTAACTTCTCAAATAATATTTGGAATAAAATTTCTATGTATCTTGTCTTTGTTCTTGAGTTTAATGCTTATTTATTACTTTAAATCTTTTTCAAAGAATTAATGTCGTTCTGAACCATTTCTTTAATCATTTGTTTAAATGAAATTTTTGCTTTCCATTTAAGGATTTTTCTTGCTTTTGATGGATTGCCTCGTAAATGATAAACTTCGTTAGGTCTAAAATAATTTTTATCTATTCTAACTAAAACACGACCGGTATTTTTATCAAAACCAATTTCATTAACGCCTTTACCTTTCCAATTAATTTTAATATCTACGCATTTAAAAGATTCTTCTATAAAATCTCTTACCGAATAACTTTTCCCAGTTGCCAAAACAAAGTCATCGGGTTTACTGTGCTGTAATATTTTCCACATACCCTCAACATAATCTCTTGCGTCGCCCCAATCTCTTCTAGCTTCAAGATTACCAAGTTTTAAAACTGTTGGATGCCCCGTTGCAATTTTTGCAACAGCCATTGTAATTTTTTTTGTTACAAAAGTTTCTCCTCTATAAATGCCCTCGTGATTAAACAAAATACCATTTGAAGCAAAAATATTGTAAGCATTTCGATAATTTCTTGTAATCCAATATCCAAATAATTTTGCAGTACCATATGGGCTCACGGGTTGAAATAAGCTCTCTTCATTTTGCGGCGCTTTTGTTTCTCCAAACATTTCGGAAGTAGAAGCTTGATAAAATCTAGTTTTTTTTTCTAACTTATTAATTCTAATTGCTTCTAATATTCTTAGAACACCTGCTGCATCGGCGTTCTGGGTGTATTCGGGCGTTTCGAAGCTTACTTTAACATGCGACTGAGCTCCTAAATTGTAAATTTCATCAGGTTTAATATTTTTAATATGGTTAAAAATATTCAAAGAGTCAGTCAAATCTCCATAGTGCAGAAAGAATAATTTTTTTGCTGAAAAATTATCATAAATATCATCAATTCTAACCGTGTTAAAACTGGAGGATCTTCGTTTAATCCCATGAACAATATAACCTTTCTTAATTAAAAATCTTGCAAGCAAAGATCCATCTTGTCCGGTAATACCAAAAATTAAAGCTGTTTTTTTTTTCATAAAATTAATTTATAAATTTTTTTATATTAAATACATTTCTCTATATTGTGCTTCTAGTATCATCTTTTATAGTCTCAGTCACAAATCTTGTAAAATTATGTTACCTTTAATAATCATCGATTTCATTGATAAGAAAAGAATATTTATGAATATAATAACAATTAATTTCCCTATATATTGTATCTTGCATATTAGTAATTTGATTAGCCCTAATAAAGGCAATAATTCGTAATCTTATTTAATCTTGATAATAATATCTTCAATATTAACCAGTATAATTTATGAAAATTATTTTTTTCTAACGAGAAATATTTTATTTTTTTTTATTTCATAAATTTTAGAGCAAAAATCTAAATTCTGTATTTTATGTGAAATAATAATTATTGTTTTGTCTATAACTTTTAAGGAATTTATAACTGAGTTTTCTGAAATATTATCAAGAGAATTTGTAATCTCATCGCAGATTAATAATTTTCTATCAAAATATAAAGCTCTTGCTATTCCAATTCTTTGAATTTGACCTCCAGACAACTTAGCTCCATCATCACCAACAATGGTATTTAAGCCTTTTGGTAATTTATTAATTAGACTATTTAATTTAATTAATTTAATAATTTTAGAAATTTTCTTATAATGAAGATCATCTTTTTTTGAGTTAAAAGATATATTATTTTCAACCGTATCGTTCATTAAAAATGTTGATTGATAAATATAACCAATATTCGATTGCCAGCTTTTAATATTTTTATGAACATCTACTCCGTCTGATAATATTGACCCTTTTGTGGGTTCTAAAAGTCCAGAAATCAAATTAACTAGTGTAGTTTTGCCTATACCACTTTCACCTATAATTCCTATTTTATCTCCATATTTGATCTCTAAATTGACATTATTAAAAATATTTTTGTCTTTAGAAAAAGAAAAATAAACATTTCTAAATTTTATATTTTTTTTTAAAAAAATGTTATGTTGGATCGAGGTAATATTTTTAAATTTTACTGGTTTCAAATCGTTATAAACAATTTTTAATGCTGGCAATGCATAACGATGTGTTTCTATAGCATTTAAAATACGATTTACAGAAGGCAAAAGTCTAACGAAGGCTACAAAATATAATCCAAGCAAAGGAATTACGCTTAGAAATAAATCTTTATTACCTTGCTTTAGATTAAAAATAATTAAGACAACTACTCCAAGGGCTCCAACTACCTCAAGATAAACTCTTGGAAAAAAATATAATAAATTAAAACGTAAGTTCATTAGATTAGAATTAATATTTTTTTCATTATAATTATTAATAAAAAGACTTTCTTTATTAAATAATTTTAATTCTTTAAAACCGTAAAAACTTTCTTGTAGATACTGAATCTTTGAACTCTCATAGATTTGCCTTTTCAAAGACCAGCTCTTCGATAAACCTCTAGAAAAATATAAATATACTGAAGAAAATAAAATAATAAAAATAATAGAGAAAATGCTAATTAATGAAGAATTATAAATAATAATAAAGCATAAACCTACAAAGACTAAAATCTCGGAAAAAAATGTAAAAGAATTTGTTACTAATTGCCTAACTAAATCTGTGTTATCTTTTACATTTCTTAATAACTCAGAAGTCTTTGAGTTAATAAAAACTAAGTATTTATCATTTAGGTATTTTGAAATTAGCAATTTTGATAAATTATTATGAAGATTAAAGGAATACTGTAATACAAAAAATTGATTTAAAAAATAAAAAATATTTTTTAACAAAAAAAAAATTAAAATTACAATTAAAACATATTTTAATAATATTTGTTTATTTAGTTCTCCATGAAAAAATAAAAAATTAGGGATACTATCACTCTTAAAAACGATATTTAACAGAAGTGGCACAGCACCGACAAATGCATACTCTAAAAGAGTACTGAGTATTAAAAAAAATAAAACTATAAAAAGAGTGCTTTTTTTATTTAATGAAATTAGAAACTTTATATGTTCCATAAAAATTATTTTTTATGATAGATAATTGTTGCAGCTATAATTATTTAATAAAAATCATCAATATATTATATATAAAAAACTTTATAGATTTATAAAATTAATAAACTCTAGTTGAAAAAAATTAGAAAAACCATTAATAACTTTTATTTGAATATATTTAAGTAATTATCAATTAAATTTATACTTAATTTACGTAATATCATCTTAAAGCTAAGAGAAAAACAAAATATAAATATACTAAATATATAAAATTAAAATTAATTAAAATATTTTAAATGAGAAAATTACTTAAGCTAACATATTTTTATTTGAAAGTTTTACAATTTACACTTGATCAAATAGGAATTAATGTACTTAAGTTTAAAAATTTATTTTATTTTATTAAATATTTTTCAGATTTAATAAAATTTAAAAAACTCAACGGAAAAGTTAATTACATATTTCCTGTTCTTGGTGAAAATAAAAAAAAATCAGGTCACATAACAAATCATTATTTTTACCAGGATTTGCTCGTAGCATCTTACATCTTTAAAAATAAACCGACCACACATATCGATATTGGATCTAGAATTGATGGTTTTGTTGCAAATGTTGCAAGTTTCAGAAAAATTGAAATATTTGATCTTCGTATGAATAAACTAAATTTTAAAAACATCAAATTTAGAAAGTTAAATCTGAACAAAATTAATAAAAAACTTTATAATTATGCAGATAGCATTTCTTGCTTACATACAATTGAGCATTTTGGTTTAGGACGCTATGGCGACCCGATTGATCCTAATGGTTATAAAAAAGGATTTAATAATTTAGTTAAAATGCTAAAATCAAAAGGATTACTATATATATCTTTTCCTATATCAAATAATAATGAAACTTACTTCAATCTTGAAAGAAGATTTAATCCTAAGGATATCTTAAGCTGGACAAAAGGATTAACCCTATTAAATTTTGATTTTATTGATGATAAACAAAAATTAAATCTTAACATTAATTTATCTAGTTTTAAAAAAAAAAAAATTGTTAATGGTTGCGGAATTTATGTGTTTAAAAAAAATTAATCCATTTTGCGAATAGAATTTGGAAAATTTCTCAATAATAACAGGATTGCATAACTCTGTTTCTTTTTTAGATAATTATTTTAAAAATATTTTTAATCAAATTATTCTACCACATGAAATTATACTAATTGATGATGGATCTAATTTAAATTTAGACGAGATTACTTACAATAAGGGGAAACAATATAATTTTCATAATATTATTATAATAAAAAATAATAATAATATTGGTCTAGGACCATCATTGAATAAGGGATTAAAAATTTCATCCAATAATTTGATTTTTAGGTTAGATGCAGATGACTTTTGGCTAAAGAATCATACGCAAAAAATGCTCAATTTTTATAATCAAGATAAAAACAATGTAATTTATGCTGAATCATTAAAGTATAATAATCTAAAAAATATCATTAAATGTGATAATTTTCTAATTAATGAAAATAGTACAATCCATTCGTCCTGGCTTATAAATAAAAATGTTTGTCCAAATTTTAGATACCACGTTGTTAACCCTAAAATTGCATTAGAGGATTATTTCACATTATTTTGGTATAAATATCATGGATATAAAATTGGTATCTCGTATGATCAAATAACTACTACTTATGCTGACACGCCTAATAGTCTTGGGAAAAAATATGCAAATAATATTCATTATTTGAAAAATAGAAAAAAATTATCTAGATTTTTTTTTAACTATGAATTAAAAAAAAGAAATTTATTTTCTAAATTATATTTAATTTTATTTGAAATTAATTTGATAAGAATAATTGTTTTCCTATTTTGGGTACAGGATATCATAAGAATCAAATATTTTTTTTATAGGATTAAATTTTTTAAAAAAAACTCCTTTTAATTATTTTAGCAGTTGAATTCTTTTGTCTTATATATTGAGCAAGGATGTTCATAATTGAATGATGAAGACTTTCTACTATTCCATAATTGTAAGAATTTATATGAATATTATAGTCCGATTTATTTTTAGAAAGCCCTCCAGAAAAACCAGTAAATGAAATAGAAATCATCTTATTTTTTCTAGCATAATCAATTGCATCTAAAATATTTTGAGATTTTCCTGAGGAGCTAATGACAATTAATAAGTCACCTCTTTTTGCAAGATAAGATAATTGTTTTTTAAAGATACTATTATAATTAATGTCATTAGCTATGGCTGAAATTAAAGAATTGTTAGAGCATAAGCTTATAATCCTTGGTTTTATTTTAGTATTTTCAAACAAAATTTTTTTATGGTCACATTCAAAGTGATTAGCAATTGCTGCGGAGCCTCCGTTCCCACATACAAAGATTGTTTTATTTTTTTTATATAATTTATATAAAACTCTAAATACATCTTCCAAATCTTTAAAATTAATAGAACTTTTGGCTTTTAAAAATTCATCAAAATAGTCTTTAGTAAAGTTTTCAATTTTTTTATATTTTTTTGAAGGAAACTTCATAAATAGCATTTATAAATTAATATTTAGTAAATATATATAAACATTCATATAAATTTTATTCTAAATATCAAAGTAAAATAAGTGCTTAATTTATTATTCTATGTCCAAATCTAATATTAACAGCAGCAACATCAGATACTAATCCTGCCTTTTATTAATTGAATTAGTAGTTATGAATCTTTTTATTAATCTAAAATATTCCAGAAAAAAATATAATAAAAGATTTAATCTACTTAAAAAATTTAATTTTGGTTCTCTGTCAGTGATTTCCACAAATAAGTTTCTTAAAATATTATTATGCCAAATATTTAATTGCTCAAATTTATAAATTGAATTCATTTTAAAGAACGAGCTAAATCTTTTATACCAGTAATCATTGGTGTTTATATTAATATTATCAAGAAGAATTTTGGGGATATGACTTATCCAATTCATGTTAATTTTTTTTAATAAAGGAAAGTTTTCAAAATAGATATAGAAATACTTTCTATTTATAAGATAACTGCTTTGATTTGTCTTGCTAACCTCGTAACACATATACCAAGCTGCTTTTAATAAAAAATTAGACCAATTTACAAACTGAAGATGCATAACTGCGCCTTTGTTTAAATCTAATTTAATTGTATTTTCAAATGTATTTAGACCTTGAGTCCTAGGCTCGTGTAAAAAAACTTCTTTAAAATTATATTCAGGAGAATCACAAACAATAAAATCTTTGTACATATTACTCCAAACACTCTTTTTATCATTTCTATAATATCTATAATCTTTATACATACTCAACCATCTCATTTGAATTTTTTGACCTACTTTCATATTAGATATTATTTTTCTTCCATTCTTTAAAAATGGAAAAGTAAAAACTTCATCGCAATCTAGCCAAATAAAATGGGTTCCTTTATTATTTCTTCCTATTCGTAACAACTCTATTCTGGGAGCGTAAGATTTTCTTTTAGTATTTGAAGATTTTTTTAAATAAAATAATTTAATTTTTTTTTTTTTAAAAAATTTTGTATCAAAATTTATCTCTGAGTTTAGATAATCAACGGCTACAATTATTTCATCTACAATATTATATAAACTCAAAATACTAATTCTTAAAAAACGAAAATTTATCTCTTCTCTTAACAAAGGATATAATGCGATTATTTTCATTACCCAACTTATATTTAATTTATTAATAATTTTTTAAAATTTATATATTTTGCAAGCCCAACAATGCCGCTAACTTAGATTTTATTTTAATTTGAACTCTATAAAAAATTGAAAAAGAATTTTTTTTAAAATCATCATAATTACTCTTTAAGAGATTGTTTATAAATTTATCATAACTCTTTAAAAATTTATTTATTGGTGTGAATTTATTATTGTACAATAAACTTTTTACTTTAAAATTTATAAGAAAAGGTATATTTTTTTTTTCAATTTTGTTAAAAATCCCGTATCTAAAATAAATTTGATCTCTTTCAATAGATTGTTGACGATTAGGTTTGGTGCTTAGGCCTTGCTGACTATTTAAGTAATAGCCTAAGTTTTGTTTTACCATTTTTCCTTTTGATGATAATGCTAACCTTATGGCAAAATCAAAATCACCTGCAATTTTAAATTGTTCATCAAAAAATCCTATTTTGCTCCACAAATCTTTTTTAAACATATAAAACGGTCCAAGTATCATAGACCTTAGTAACTCATTTTTTTTAAATTTACTAAAATCCACAAAATTACCATCTTGATCTCCGAATTTAATTACATCTGTATAATTTCCGTAAACAAATCCAGTATCTGCACTCTTTATTAAATTAAATTGCATTTCTATAGATTTTTTGGTCCTTAAATCATCAACATTCCACACTGCTAAATATTTTCCTTTAGCGTTTTTTGCACATAAATTCCAGGAGTTGTAAAGTCCTTCTACTTTGTTACCAATTATATGCTGCATTCTACCTGGGTATCTTTTTTGAAAATTTTTTATTAATTCAAGTTCATATTTTTTTGGTTGATAGTGCGCAAGTACAACTTCCATGTTCTTAAAAAATGATTGATTTACGTACGATTCTAAAAAAGCCTTTAAATAACAGCCGTAACTGCCCCAGCATGTTGTTAATGTGCTCACTTTAATTGTCATAAATATTTTTTTTTAAATGAGTGATGCCAATTTTTTTTATAATTAAAAGATTTATCGTCAATTATAATATCATAAGAGGGCTTACCAAAAATTAAATAATGATATTTGACTTTCCATTTTTTTAATTGTTTTTGAGTAAAATTATATCCTCTTAAAATTGCTCTATTAATATTTTCATTGGACCTTCCCATAAATCTTGAAGTAAAAATTTTAATCACATGACCACGCTGATAAAGTTCATTTACGATATCGATAGAATTATAAATTGGTTTGGATTTGCCATAGTAATTTTGTTTTGTTTTGCAGATAACATTATCTAAATCAAAACAAAAAACTAATTTTTTCTTCATAAAATATTATATTTAATATAATATATTATTTAAATTTATTGTCTCTAGCGATTAAATCAAAAACTAATATGCTTATACATGGATGGGGTTGTTATCCCAAAATAAATGCTGAAGTGCTGTACCCTAAGTCTTTATCTGATTGTCAACAAAATATTAAAAATAATTTATTAATTGCAAGAGGAAATGGAAGAAGTTACGGAGATAGCGCAAATGCAAATATAATATTAAGCTCAAATTTTTTAAAAAAAATAATTAATTTTGATAAAAAAAATGGTCTGCTTACACTAGAAACTGGAATTACAATAAATGAAATACTAGATCTAATTGTTCCAAATGGTTGGTTCTTGCCTGTCACTCCAGGAACAAGTTATGCAACAATTGGTGGTATTATTGCCTCCGATGCACACGGAAAAAATCATTCTCTCAGAGGCACTATAAGTGAATATGTAAATTCAATTTCATTAATCTTAGGAACTGGGGATATAGTTACTATTTCAAAATCTGAGCTGCCTGAATTATTTCAGGCAACTTGTGGTGGGATGGGTTTAACTGGAATGATAGTTTCGGCAACTATCAAACTTATTCCTATAGCATCGACACTAATTGACAGCGTTACTATAAAAGCCAATTCTTTAGATGAAATATTAAAAATTTTTGAAGAAAATACAAATTACGAATATAGTTTAGCGTGGGTAGATACGTTTGCTGCTAAAAAAAATATTGGACGAGGGTTAGTTTTTTTAGGAAATCATAATAAAGAAAATTTTTTACAATATAAATTTTCAGATCCTATAAATATACCCTCAACTATACCTAAATTTTTATTAAATAACTTTGGAATTAAATTTTTTAATAAGATTTATTTTAATATTAAAAAAAATCAAAAAAATAAAACTACTATCTCTAATTTTTTTTATACATTAGATAAATTAAAAAATTGGAATAAATTCTATGGAAAGAGTGGTTTTATCCAATATCAATTTGTTATACCTAAATTAAATGGGTACGCTAATTTAAAAAAAATTCTTACTAAGATTAATAATAGTGGTACCAATTCATTTTTGTCAGTACTTAAAAAATTTGGTAAAAAAAATAATAACCTTTTATCATTTCCAATAGAAGGCTACTCTTTTGCACTTGATTTTAAATTATCTACTGATGTAATAAATCTTCTAAGAAATCTAGATAATACTATTGTTGATATGGGAGGCAAAATATACCTTGCAAAAGATGCATTGATGTCTGAAGAAACTTTTAAAAAAATGTATCCTAATTGGAAGAGTTTTGAAGCAATACGATTAAAATATGGTGCTGTTGGTAAGTTTTCTTCAAAACAATCATTAAGGTTAGGATTGTTATGAATTTAAAAAAATTATCTTTTTTCGCCCAGCAGAATATTTCACATACCAAAAGAAATTAATGAATTAATGAACTTAATTTATAAGACATACAAAATAAAGAGAAGGTAACTTTTATTATATTAAATTTACTATTACTTAACATTCTTTAAAATTAAATAACTTTTGGAGCATGAAATATACAGTTATAATCATGAAATATATTAAAAAAATTTTTTATAAATTTTTTAAATCATATATTTTTCAAAATAAATATTCCTCTTTTGAACATCATAATAAAGACTGGAAAATTATATATAACAATGACTATAAAAATATAAAATTAAACAAAGACAGTCTTTTAAGGAAAAGACATTTAGATTTTTTATATAATCAACCCTCTCTAAAAATGTCTAATTTTCTTAAAAAATATAAGGAAACTAGATATTTAGCAATAGATATCGGAAGTGGTGACGGGTGGTTATCTGCAAAATTAAGTAAATATTTTAAAAAAATAATAGCAATAGAGACATCTAAAGAAGCGGTTAAACTAGCAAAAAAAAGATATAAAAAATACTCTAATATTAATTGGATTAATGGATTTGCAGAAGATTGTATTTCTAAAATAGAATTTAAGAAGCCAGTTTTATTTACCAGTTGTCACGTATTAAGTCACCTTACTGATAATCAAGTTTTAAAAATATGTAAAATTATAAATTCAAAAAAAATAGCTAAAAATTCAATTTTAAATTTTAGCGAGCTATATACAAAAGTTAATAGTATAAGAAAATATATGGACACAAGCAGATCAATCAAATGGTGGAATAAAAATCTGGCGAATTGGCAATTAGATTTTCATGGTCCAAAAGTTACAAAAAATAAAAATGAAAAAAGATATAAAGGCTTTTGGGGACGTAAAATAATTTAAAAAATTTTATTAATAATTATAAATTAAAAATTCTCTGAAAAATAAAATAAATTTATAAAAGCCAGTAAAAAGCTTTCGAATAAGTATAACACATAAGTATATGTCGAGGTATCTCATAAAATACTTTACATAAGAAAAAACGATAAAAACACTTATCAAGTTTGTAGTCTTATAGAAAAAGTTTATATAAAATCACTAAAAAATTTAAATTTAAAATAATTATTTATAATAATTTTTTTGGAATTTTTCGACATTTAATATCTTGATAATCCTATGGTAGGAATAGGCGAAAAATATATCTAAACAAAGACGTATCAATACCAGAAGAAGTTTTAAAAAAATATATCCTGATTGGAAGAATTTGGAATCAAGAATAATAAAACAATGTCGACATTGACAAACTATCCTCTAAATAATCATTAAAGTTAGTATTGTTATGATTTTAAAAAGTTTTATCTCATTTGATTCTTTTGGATATATTACTAAAGTTTGAATTTTTTTGTAATATTAAAAATTAGATTTTATAAATTTTCATTATAACTTTATATCTAGCGATTGATTTTCCTCTAAAAAATTTTTTAGATAAATTAAAGTTTTTTTCCAAATTAGTTCTTGTAATATAATATTATAACTCTGCTCCGAAGATTTTATCGGTTCACAATTATAAAAATAATTCCCAGAATGATGACTTATCTCAATATTCGTAGCTAAATAGATAGCAGTTTTTGCACCAAATGTAGAATTTTTAGCTAAAAATTTTTTTAAAATATTCAAAAAGAATCTTAATACAGAATCTTTATTATTGTTTCCAAAATTAGAATTTATAAAACCTGGATGGAAACAGTTGCAGGTGATATTACTATCGCTAAGTCTTCTAGCGAGAGCATAAGTAAATAATATATTTAATAATTTAGACTTACAATATGCTTTCCAGCCATTATAATGAAAACTGTTTTCAAGATCATTTGGGTCTAATAAATATCTTTTATGGGCATTAGATGCGACGTTTATTATTTTAGATTGTTTGTTCGCTTTAAGATTATTAATTAAGCCCAATGTTAACTTAACATAAGCTAAGTGATTTAATGCAAATGTCTTTTCTATGCCCTGATCATTTAACTCTCTATTAACAAATAAAGCTCCGGCATTATTAATTAATATATTAATTTTTTGAATTTTTTTTAATTCTTTGATTAAAGAAGAAATTTCGAGTGCATCACTCAAATCACATTTAATAAAATCTAAATCTTTATGAGGAAATTCTTTCAATAATTCTGTAAATTTACTACTATTTCTGCCGACTATTATAACTCTATAATTACGTGATAATAATCCACGAGAAATTTCTAAGCCAATACCATTTGTACCTCCTGTAATTATTGCTGTCCCATTGTGCATTATATAATAATGATTAACTAAATTTTGACTTAAATATGGTAAAAAATATTTTTAGGATATTTTTTAAATTAATATAAAATTTTTTATAAGCTTTTTTCTTTAACTCAAGAATTTCTGTTTTTGTGAGATTGTTATGACTAAAAACTAAATTATATTGATTGAAATTCTCTAATTTTTTTTCTGTAATTAGCTTCTCAAAACTTGGGTAAACTGGCGTCCCAGGATAAGGAGTAAAAACGCTATATTGAACCAATTGATGTGGTAAAAAATTAGCATAAAGCATTGTATTTGCTATTGTTTCTTTAGTATCGCCGGGATTTCCTATCATAAACATGGATTTTACAGAAATACCTAGATCTGTTAGTTTTTTGATAACTTCATATTGCTTGTCTTTTTCAATAGTAAATCTTTTTATATCTTTTAAAACACTAACATTAGAAGATTCAATTCCGACATAAATCATTTCTAATCCAGCTTTTCTTAATAAAGTAATTAATTCGTCATCCAAATTATTTAAATGCGTCTCTATTAAAAATTTAATTTCAACATTTGCAGAAATAATTAAATTACAGAGTTCAACTGTATGTTTTCTATTTATAGAAAAAACAGGATCTCTAAAAACAAACTTTTTAATACCGTATTTATTATTCCAAAAAAGAATCTCCTCTACAACTTTTTTAGGCTCTCGAGCTCTTACTTTTCTTCCTTGTTGTAATGGATAAGTACAATACTGAAAACATGAATAAGGACATCCTCTTGTGGCGAGGATTGGTATAGCAATATCAGTATTATATCCTAAAAAATTATTTCTTAAGGGAAATCTTTTAAAATAATCATTCCATTTTGGATATGGAAGTAAATCTAAATCATCAACAAACCCGCCATCTATTAAATAATCATTATTAATAAATAATTTATCTAAATACTCTTTATTTAAATTTCCATGGTTCGATAATTGTAAAAAATAATTTTCAGCCTCTTTTTTAATTATTATACTACTTCCCACATGATATTTATTAGGTAAGATACTTGCAAATATACCTACTACAAAAACTTTCTTTTTTAATTTATGTAATTCCTCTAGGGCTTTAATCTCTGTTTCATGAGCTATAATAGATGATGATAAAATTACAAAATCGCATTCTTCAATAAATTTATGCTTAACATCTCTGGTATAAAAAGTTTCAGAATTATTTAATATGCTCTCAATGTACATTATATTAATAGGTGGCATACCAATCATATTATCCACGAAAAAATTTAAAATTTTCGAAAAAAAGGAATTACCAAAGTCATTACCTGTTCCATATCCACCAGCAGTATCTTTGATTAGCCGATGATTAAAAAAGGGGTAAACATCTAAAATCGCAATTTTCATATTTGATATTTAAAGCAGATAATCAGAGAAAATTATATATATAATAAAAGTTTATAAAGGGCAGCTAATAATTTTCCAATTGGAGTGACCCATGCATAATTCAGAAAACCTTTCATATAATAATAGACATAAGGAAAGCCTATAAAAAATAATACCCAAAAAGAAGGTGTGATAGTGAAGATTTTTAAATTTAATAATTTATTTGAATATTTTTGATAACTAATTGGGTTATAAAAGTCATAATCTTTAAATTCTAAATGAATCATAAGTGAACTAATTATCCAGAAAAAAATCCATCTGCTCCAATCTCCTGCTATATAAAAAAGCGGTAACAAAAATATTAATTGACTAAGTAATATATTTGATAAATTTATCTTATTACTAAAACTATATTTTATAGTAAATTGAATACAGATATAAAAAGAAAATAAGATAAGAACTACCCATGCTAAAATATACCACTCGAGAAAATATGCAAATTTAGTATTAATGGCAACATCTGATTCATTAGAAGCAACATACATAAAGCATCCTAGATCATTTGGAATTTTATTTTCAATTTGAAGCCACAAAGGGTCCCAAGAATGAAGAACATTTAATGTTTTTTGTAATAAATTTAAATCTGAAAAAGTAAAGTAAGACACAAGAAAAATTGTAATAAATATAGGTAGAAACGATAAAAATGATTTGAGTAATTTAATTACTATAATGTTTTGTTTTTTCCATAGAGAAAAAGAAATAATGAACAAAGGAGGAACTGCGTAAAACATAAAACTTTCATGATTTAATAATGCAATAATGCATAAAAAATTTATTACGATTATTTTTAAAATTATGTTTGTTTTTTTTTTTATAATTATAAGAGTTAATAAAAACAATAACAGCTGGAAAATGTCTTTTTTCCATAAAAAATTAGTATATATCGGCATACCTAAAATAATAGGAGAAATAATTAGTTCTAGTCTAAATCTATTTTGAGTCTTTCTTACGATATAATAAATTAAATATAAATAAGATGAAATTGTAACAATAAGCCAAATATAATTAGCTTTTATTAAAAAAATTTTAGAGATATAAAAAAAAATTTCTCCAGAGATTCCACGTCTTATAAACCCTCCCCCCTGATAATTTATCAACCACTCTGTTAAACCACAATCATTATACGTTCCGTATCCAGAGATATTTGCAAAATTATAAAAAAAATTTTTTCCAAATAATAAGAATAATAATAATAGATTTGTAATTACGAATATTTTTTTTGACATTTTATAATTAATTAAAATGAATTACTTTCTAAAAAAACTTTAGAATATTTTTTGTATGAAAGATTTGCTAATAAATGTAAGCTGCATAATTTATTTTTAATATTATTTTGATTTTCATGATTTATTGAAAATTTATTAAATTTTATCATTTCTTCAAAGTTTTTTAGAGATAGTAATAATTCATCGTAATTAATATCTGCGGTAGTTATTTTATTTTTTCTAAAAGCAGATATACCACTTTCAAAAAAAACTTCGGATTTTAAGATATCTAAAAATTTCATTATTTTATTATTCTGAATAAATTTTTTTGGCATATAAATTAATTTATTAAAATAATAATTGTCAAAAAAACATGACGAATTAATCATTAAAGTAGGCTTATTTAAGATTGATGGCACAATAAAATAACCACCTGGATCAGTAATGGAGTATCTACAATATTGAGTTATTATAAAATCATTATAAGCGCTCTGAAGTGTGGAATTTCTATAGTTTATACAATTTTTATTAAAAAAATCTTCGTCAAATAATGGATGATAAGAGCCCATTAATATAACTTGGTAACCTTTTTTTAAAATATAAGAGCTAATTAAAGTTTTATAACTTTCAATACTTGCTGTTGATCTTGGATCTACTTCTTTTTTATATTTAAATTTAATATTTTTTTCTAGATCACTAAAAGGTCTAATAAAAAAACATACAAAATTTTTTTTTATTCGTAATTTCCTAAAAAGACTATCTTTATAGTTTTGATCAATTTTTTTTTTAAAATTTAAGTGTCCATACTCATTTAAAAGATTAATATGCATAAAAGAAGTCTCGGCTTTATTGTCAAAAGACCTTATAAATAAATACTTTTTCAAAAAAAAAATATTAAATTTTTTTTTATACTTTTCAAAAAATAATTTTTTATTAATTTTAAATGGTCGATAAAAAGTAATATCATCCCAATAGTTAAATGATTTCTTTAATTGCTCTTTTAGAATTACATTCAAATTAAAATTTATATCAATTATAAAACTTCCTCTTTTTCTTTTTAATTTATAATAAATATTAATCAAAAAGATTAGTGCTTTATAAATAAATTGCTTGTAAACTAAAAATGAACCCGTTTTTAAAAAAATTTTTGCTAAATCTTTTTGCATTTCTAAATCTGGAATTATTAATAAAACAAAACTTTTTTTTTCTTTTAAAATTTTTAGTCTTAGATAATCAAGATAAAGTACAGAGTCTCCGTAAGAATTTACGTCTAAAACGCAAAGTGTATATTTATTAAATTTTTTTTTATTAAAATAAATATATATAAGTACAGAATAATTTAAAATTTTTCTTATAAATTTTAAAAATATAAAATAAAAAAAAATTTTTTTTTCATATAATATATTTTTTAAAAAATAAGTCATCTTCTAAAGATTGAGTCACTTTTATAAAAAGGACCTAATCTAATTTCATGAAATATAGAAAAATGAGAAAGAGAATTTACTTGATGTAAAGTTCCTTTAGAAACTCTACATACTGGCTGATGTTTATTTAAAATTATTTTATAATTTTTTTCCTTATTTAAAAATTTTATTTCTATTTCTCCAAAAATAATATTGTAAATCTCATCTTTATTTTTGTGTTTGTGAAAAAGTTTTTTTTTTTTATTTTTATAAATAATATTAAGCATATTATGCAATTTGTCTTTTTTGTTTTTATGAAAACATACTCTAAAATCTTCTTTTTCTTTTTTAACTAACTTAAATATGTGTGAAAATAGTTGCCTATTCAAAAATAATTTTTTTCTATTTCTTAAATAATAGGCCTTTGATTTTCCTGTGTTATCTAAAATAAATTTTTCTTTCATTAAAAGTATTTTCCTGATGTCAGCTTATTTGTTTTTATATATGTCCAGTTTTTTGATAATAACTTAAATTTTTTAATAATCTTTTCTAAATTTTCATGAATTTCTTTTTTCGTTATTGCTAAAGAAGGAGAAAAACATATTCTATGCCATTTAGAGTCAATTAAAATTTTATCTTCTTTTCTCAAAATATTTTTTAAAGTATTACCAAAAAGATTTTGATTAATGCATTTGTATTCAAAAGAATTTCTTAATCCTCTTCCTCTAACATTTACAAAAAATTCATGATGTGATAATTCTGAATTAAGTATATCTCTTAATAATTCCCCTTTTTTAATTACTTTTTCTAAAAAAAAATTATTATTAATTATTTTTTGAGCAGCAAGAGCAGCTGCAACTGATAATGAATGCCCTTGATGGGTATTTGAGTATTGAATCTGCCCCGAATATTTTTCAATATTATTGAATAATATCTTTTTAGTAATTACTGCGCTTAAAGCTCCGTATCCTGCTGATAGGGTTTTGCCAATAAAAATAAAATCTGGAGTGATTTGATCATAATCTATACAAAAATATTTACCACTTACACCTGTACCGCACCAAACCTCGTCAAGTATAAGATGGACATCATATTTTGTACAAATTTTTCTTATTTTCTTCCAATAATTTTTTGCTGGCGGCACATCTCCTATTAGCCCACCTGCCATTGTTTCTGCAACAAAAGATCCTACCCTATCCGCCCCTATAGATATAATTTTTTTTTCCAATTCGCTAGCTGATCTTTCGGCATATTGCTCTTCAGTTTCATTTTTTTTTTTATGCCTTATTAGATTATGCTCATTTATTTTTATAACATTTTTATTTAAAATATTTTTATAAAAACTTAAATTTGGTCTATCACCTAAGGCTATGGTCTGACTTGTGCAGCCATGATATGATTGCTTTCTTGAAATTATTAAATTTTTTTTGCTATTTCCGTTACTGCAATGAACTTGATAGCTCAATTTTGTAGCAGCTTCACAAGCTTCTGCTCCTGATGAACCAACAAAAAATACTTTATCAAGTTTATTAATTTTATTACTTAAAATTAAATTTGCTAGAAGAGTTCTATTATTATCTTTCCAATATTTATAATCAATATGAGAAATATTATTTAATTGTTTTACTATTGAATTATTAATTGATTTATTGCCCCATCCTAATATGGCATGTCCGGTTGATCCTCCGGTTAAATCAGTCAATCTAGTACCAGATTTTTCATATAAATATATTCCTCTACCTTTTTTAATTTCTGGCAAATTTTTGTTAAAAAAAGTATATAGTAATTTATCAGTCATTATTTGAAATAAATAAATTCGTAATCACCCGAGTAATAATTTTTTTTAAAAATCCATTTCCACGCATTAGGGTCAATGATAGTTTTTGCTGTAAGTGCCCAACACTGTAAATTAAATTGTTCTCTGTCATTTCTATAAGACTCTACGCAAATAAATTTTGACAAACCAACTCTTTCAATTTCATTTAAACATATTTCTATCTGAGGTAGGGCAAAGTTATGAAGGGTATTAATACATAAAACTAAATCAAAAGACTTATTAGGAAGTTTTAATTTTTTTTGAATATCTCCAATTTTTATATACCTTGTAACTTCCTTCTTTGAATTACTTTTAGCATATTTAGAAATATCTACGCCTAATACCTTAATTTTTTTTAAAATATTTTTTATTTCGTAAATTAAAAAACCTTTTCCACAACCTAAATCTAAAACTGAAGAATTTTCATTAAGATTATAACTTTTTATTAATTTAAGAGCTAAAGGTTTAAAATAATCTTTAATATATTTGTATCCCCCATAACCGTATTTTCGATCTCCGTCCCAATAATGAAAGCCAAACTTTTTTGAAATTTTCATATTATTAACTTTATTCAAATTCATTCTATCTAAAAAATTTCTTTGCGTTTTATTATGATATGAAGTTAAAAAAGATTTTTCGTTACCTAAGTTTATTTTTTTTTCTTGAAAAGAACTAGTTTTAATTAGATATAATTGCTCTAAATCATTTAATTGTTTTTCTGTACGCACCTTAATGCCCTCAGCTGCAAAATGTAATTCTTTATTATTTTTTAAAACTTTTAAATAAAGCAATCTTCTTTTTTTTAAATTTTCTGGAAGCTGTAAAAAACTATAAAAAACTATGCCATCATAATTTGATAAATTCCTCACTATTTCCTCGAGTATATGAGTGCTACCTTTAACAGAATATTCTGTAGAACTTAAAAGAAGATTTATAGAATTTTTTTTACAGTAATCTCTTAAAATAATATTCTGAATATGCTGCGGGACCCTCTCGTTAAAAAAAGGTCTGCTAAAAATATAACCCTTAATATTATTCATATTTTAAATGGAAATTTAAAATCAAAAGCTGATTTTGTTACAGCTCTAGTTGTTATTGGTAAAAAGAATTCACCTATTTTTTTATCTCCATAAGGAGAAAATATTGATTTAAATCTACAATTCATTGAAACTCTCGTCTCTGTTTCTAGGTTAACAACATTCCCATGAGGTAAAGATTGATTAAATAATAAATACTGCCCATTTTTAATGGTTAAATATTTTAATTTATTTTTTAATAAATTAAAAATTTTATCACTTCCATAATATTTTCCTTGTTTCATTTTTTTCAAAAAATACTTGAGATTTTTTTGTTCCAAGATGTACATTGATTTTGTTTTGTAGCAATCAACTAAAGGTACCCATAAATTAATCTCATACGGAGAATCACCCGACCAAACGTCAGAATGTATCGGAAGTAAAGAACTATCATCATTGGGTAATTGAATGCTAAGATTTATATTTTTTTGCATCATCAATTCATTACCAGCAAGATTATAAATTGAAGGGCGGGCAATATTAAAATAATGATATCTTAATTCTTGATCTTTATTTAATTCACTAATTAATTCTACTCTAAAATCATTTAATCGAATGGTATTTATATACTTATGTAAAAAATTCAGATTAATTTTTTTTTTGTTCATTAATATTTTGTTAATTTTTTTATCAATTAGCTGGTGAATGTACTCAAGAGAATTGCGGCTTTCAACTTTAGAAATTATATATCCTTTACTTAAAAATTTATGTGACTGTCTCTTTTCGTCATCATTTAAAAAAGTCATATAAAAAATTAAAATTTTTTATTTATTTTCTTATCATTCTTTAGACTAATAAAACTCGGACCTTTTATTTTATAGGCTTTATAAATACTCTTTTCAGTTTCAATGCTATCTTTTGGAAAATAAGATTTAATATTTTTAAACAAATGCATAAGTCTCTTTCCGTTAATTTCTTTATGCGTCGGGCCTAAATTAGGATAATCGGCATATCCAACTAATTTAACATTTGCCTTTTGCTGATCTATATCAAGCTTTATCTGTTCAAAAGGTCTTTCAATCAAAAACGGAGTAATAGTATAAACCCATGGTTTTAATCCCTCCAAGGACATTCCAGCCGCTACACCAATTAAACTTTGCTCACAAATTCCCAAATTAAAAAATTTTTTAGAATGATTTTTACGAAAATCATCAAAAATTCCATATCCTATATCTCCCACAAGCAAAACTATTTTTGAATCTTTTTTTGCTAATTCATTAATTACTTTTCCAAAACATCTTCTCATAATTACAATCTTTTTAAACCTACTTTTATATCTTTGTAATCAATTTTTCTTGCATGCCAAATTGGATCATTTTCAAATTCTTTTATTCCTTTGCCTTTAACTGTATTTGCAATAATCACTGTGGGCATTTTTATATTTCTACTTAATTTAAATGATTTAATTAAATTTTCAAATGAATGGCCATCTGCAACATTCACACAATTACAATTAAAAGCTTGAAATTTTTTGTATAAATTATGTAATGGCAATGCGTCTTCTAATTTTGATAAAGCTTGAATTTTATTATAATCAACTATTATAATTAGATTATTTAATTTATGTTTTGTAGCTATTAACAAAGACTCCCATGTAGTTCCTTCTTGACATTCTCCATCACTTATTAAAACATAAATTTTTCCTTTATGATTTTGTTTTTTTTTTGCAAAAGCCATTCCAACAGCCATTGGTAATCCATGCCCCAAACTGCCGGTGGTACAGTGGATTCCATTTTTTTTATCTATTTCTAAATGAGTAGTTAATTTTGGTTTGAGTCCTTTTTTTTTTAACAATAAACAAAGTGGGTAAGAGGCATGTGCTTTACTTAAAATAAATTTATCATTTTTTTTTAAAATAGTTTCATAAAGAGTTATTATTATCTCAATCATGGAAAAGGCTCCTCCTAAATGAGCCTCTCCTTTTTTTATAAAAGCAAAAAAAGTCTCTAGGCGAAGTTCTTTAGATTTTTTTTTTAATTTTTCAAAATTCACTTTCACCTACTTTAAATTCAATGATTTCATTTTTTTAATGTTAAAATATTCTTCGTTATCTAAACAATTAATTAAATTTTTTTTTATAAATGCATCTTGTAAGTCTTTTACTGCATCTCTTATAGTAAACTTGTTTTCAAAACCTAATTCAGAAAAAATTTTTTTTGACGATATATGATAAGATCTATTGTCATTAGTTAAGACTTTCTCAATGCTAACATCGCTCCCAATTATAAATTTTACCTCTTCTGCTAATTGATTAACTGTCATGTTGTCAAATCCAACATTATATACCTTACGATTAATTTTATTTTCACTTACTTTTAAAAAAAGTTCATAAGCCCTGATCATGTCATTTATATGAATATTTGGTCTTAATTGATCACCACCGTAAACTAAAATTTTTCTTTTATGAAATGCTAAATTTGTAAGAATATTAACCACTAGATCCAATCTTTGTCTTGGAGAATATCCACAAACTGTTGCGGGTCTTACAATTAATGTGACAAAATCTTTAGTTGAGTATTTTATTAATATTTCCTCACACAAAGCTTTATACTTTGAGTAATCTGTCAGTGGTTCAAGTTTCATTTCTTCGGTTACATTTAGTTCTTTCTTAACACCATAAACAGAAGAAGAGGACGCATAAATAAATCTTTTAATTCCTTCATCTTTTGAAATTTCAACTAAGGGCTCAAATGAATCGTAATTGATTTCTTTACCTAAGTTTGGATTAAGTTCAAAACTTGGGTCATTAGAAATGCAGGCTAAATGAATAACCGCATCATGGTTTTTAATAAAACTTTTAATTTTTTTTTTGTCCCTTATATCTCCTTTAACTATTTGCAAATTTTTATTACTTTTTAAATGGGCTCCATATAACATCAAATCATAGATGGTCACTTCGTATCCTTTTTCCAAAAGGTAATTTGATAGTACGGTTCCTACATAGCCAGCACCACCTGTTATGAAAATTTTTTTCATCATTCTACTTTAAAATATGATAAAAAATTTTTATAAGCTGATCAGGTAAAATAAATTCTTTATTTGCAAAAGTCTTAATTTTTTGAGCTGCAGCTATTGAACTTATAAAAAGAGCTACATCAATATCAACATCGCACTTTAAGCATAAAGAAAAGGTAGCAAGAATAACATCTCCAGAACCGACTTTATCAACTATATTTGTTGCAAATGCGGGGCATTCATAAAATTTTTCATCATTTTTTGAATACAAGACTAAGCCCTGAGCTCCTCTTGTTATTAAAATATATTTAAATCTATTAATTTTACTTATTGCAATTATTAATTTTTTTATGTCAGATTTTCTATCTCTTGTCTCATGCCTAAGTTCTCTTTCATTAATAATAATACACGTTAAATTATTATAATCTCTAAGAGTATGATAACCAACATTTGCCGCATTAACTTGCGCGTTTAAAGTTATAAATTTTTTTGATTTTGATAAAAAATTAGTTATTTTTTTTGAAAATAAGCCATGTCCATAATCTGCTAGAATAACCAAATCATGGTTATTAATTTCGTTTTTTATTTTTTTTAATAAAAAAAATTCTTCTTTTTTTAATAAGTTATTATAGTCAAAATTATAAATTCCAAATAATTTTGAATTGCTTATTGAGTCTAAATATCTTCTCTTAACTATTGTTTTGGTATCATTCTTTTTAAGAAAAAATTTATTAATTTTTTTTCCTAAAAATTTATTAATTTCTTTTAAATTTTCTTTTTTTCGACCTATATAAGAGATTAGCGAAATTTTCTCTTTAGTAAAATTAGATACATTTTTTACAATAGCACCCGCGCCTCCTATATATCGTTCTTTTTTTAATTCTCTTAAAATTAATATAGGCTCTTTACCGGACTTTCCTACCGCCTCCGAAAACACATACTCATCTATCAATATCTCCCCAATTACGAGAGCTTTCAGTTTAGATATTTTGATGAAAATTTCTTTGATCGTCTCTAAAGATATTTTTTTTTTTATTCTTTCTAAAAACTTTTTTTGTTCTTCCGTAAAAACACTAAAATTTTCATTCAACAATTTAGAAGAACTAAATGTTAAATCGTTTGAAAAAACTATCTTTCCACCATTTTTTTTAACGGTTTTAATTTCCAAATCAATTTTTTTTGTAAGATCATTTTTTTTATTTTTGTATTCAATACCCTTGCAATATATATTTGGCTTAACCAAATTTATGACGTCTATTGCGGTTTGATATTCGCTAACATAAACATAATCAACATATTCAATTGAAGAAATAAGCTCTGCTCTTAAATTTTCGTTAAAAACTGGCTTACCTGTTCCTTTATTAATAAATTTATCTTTTGTAATGCTAACAATCAAAATATCCCCTTGAGATTTTGCAAATTTCATATGTCTTAAATGACCGACATGAAACAAATCAAAAACGCCATGGCATAAAGTTATTTTTTTATTTTTATTTTTAAAAAATAATATTTTTTTTAAAAGAACTTCTTTGTTGACAATTTTTATTTCCATAAATTATTTTTAGTAAAAAAATTAAATTTATTTTAAATATTTAAACCAACTTTTAGTTTCTTTTTTTATTAATTTAGGCGTCCATATTGGAGCTTTACTCCAATTTTTAATATTATTTAACATAATTTCTACGCCTTTCTCTATACTTATTTTTGGCTTCCATTTTAGTTGTTTTATTGCTTTCGAAATATCACCTCTTAATTTGTCTGGCTCCCCTGGTCTTTTAGGAATAAATTTTATTTTATGACTCATTAAATTTGCAATTTTAATGACGGAAACTTCTTTACCAGATGCTAAATTAAATATTTGACCAGACTTTCCATATTTCCAAGATTTATATATTCCTTCAATTAAATCTGAGATAAATAAAAAATCCCTTGTTTGCTTACCGTTTCCAACAATTGTCAAAGGTTTGTTATTTAATTTCTGAGCCAAAAAAACTCCAAACATTGCTCCATAATTTGTATTGGTGCGAGACCTTGGGCCATAAACATTAAAAAATCTTAATGAAATATTTTTCATTTTATAAACTTTAGCCCAGTGCAGAACTAATTGTTCACCAAGATACTTTGTAAGAGCGTATGGATATTGTGGACTAATGATTGCTTTTTCCAAAACAGGTAATTTTTTTGGTAAGCCGTAACAACTTGAGGAGGCTGCATATATAAATTTCTTTACTTTATGTTTTCTTGCCTTCTCGAGTAGATTAAGAGTCCCTTGAACATTGGATTTATAATAATCTTCAGGGTTATTTATGCTTGGAACAATATCGGCTAGAGCAGCCATATGAAATATGACATCTATATCTCTAAAGTATTTATCCTGTAGCTTTTCTTTCTGAGAAATATCTACTTTAATAAAGACAATATTTTTTTTTATATTTTTTAAATTATTAATATTTCCAGATTTTAAATTATCAATAACTATAACTTTAAAATTTTTTTTCAAAAGATACTCACAAAGTGAACTGCCAATAAATCCTGCTCCACCTGTAACTAAAGCTCTCACAAAGATATTATGTAGTTTTTTTTTTAATAATACAAACTGCAAAGAAATAACATGACATTTTTTCAAATCCAGTGTGTACCAATTCATCATTCATTGAAAAAATAATTACATTATGAAAAAATTTGTTCATTAAAATTTTTAATTCTTTTGCCGTTTTGCAATTTATATGCCCTGAAATCTTTATTGGTCTACTATATTTCTGAAACTCTTTTGAAGGCATGCCAATAATAAAAATACCATTATCATGTAAAGATTTTAAAATATTATTAATAAATTTTTTTTCAGAAGATTTTGAAATATGCTCTAAAACATCTAATAAATATATAGCATCGTATTTTTTTAATTTTTTATTTTTAAGAAAATCGTGATAAAAAATATTTGATTTCCACCTAGAAGAGGAATTTAATTTTGCATCTTGAATAAAATTTTTATCAATATCACATAGATCTAAATTTTTAACTTCCTGCTTTACAATTCTAGAATTAAATCCATCAGAGCAACCAATTTCTAAAACATTTTTTTTTCCACTTAAAATTTTTGCAACAAATTTGTATCTAGCTAAGGAAATAAAAAATTGCCTTGGGTCGTTATGCCATTTCCACGCCGAATTTATCCCAAATTTTTCATTTATTATTTTATTTTTTGTATCTTGTAAAAAAATTTTATAGAATTTAGTATTTTTCATTACTTTGAGTAATTTAAGAATAATCTACCAATATAAAAGAAAATTTTAAACTAACAACTATAACTAAAATTCGACGAATAAATTACCATTAGAAGTATCCACAAAATCAAATTTTCTCTTGTTAATCTTTTTATTTCGAATTAATTTATTTTTAGGGACCATACTAAAATTTACAGCAAACCTAATTTTTTTTGAAAAGTTTTTTCCATTTCCATGGACCAACATTTGTGAAAAGAGTAAATAATATTTCCTTGGAAGAAAAATCTTTTTTCCTTTTGAAATTTTAACTCCTGAAATAATCTCCTTAGGACTGTAGGGAAATCCCAATTTATGACTATCTGAGAATTTTATTACTTTATTATCATTTACTTTACATTTCTTTCTAATGATTAAATCATCAGGAATTAAATGCGAACGGGGTATATAATTTAAGCAGATTTTTTTTGAATAATTAAGGACAGGCATCCAAAAATTATAAGAATATTTGATATGCTTATGATTCCCATAAAATGTTTCTCTATGCCATCCTAGAGCTTCTGATTTTTGATTTTTTTTATTATTTAATTGAGTTTCTTGGGGCCTTACTACTCTTAAAGTAATATCCACTGAATATAGAATTTTTTCTTCATCAAAAATTCTATCAAGAAAATTTTTTTCAAATTCATTAAATTTTTTCTGTATTTTTAGTTTATTAAGTAAAGCTTGACATTTTATTGCAATATTATGAAATTTCTTTAAAGAAATTTTTAAATAATAATCTTCTTTTCGATAAAATATTTTTTTTATAGTTTTTTCTATTTGCTTTATAAAATTATCATTTGGAAATTTTTTTACTATAAAACCGTTTTTTTTTAAACTATTTTTATAATAATTTATTTTTTGAAGCATATTTAGTCAAAAAAATTTAATCTACTAATTAATTATTATATGTTAACAAATTTTTTTGCAACAAAAATGTCCAATTTTTAATTTGTAAATAATTTTTTTATTTTATTTTTTTCTTTTTTAAACAATAATCTAGATGGATTACCCGCGTAAACACCCCAACTTTCCGTTTCAAAATTTATTAATGTTAATGCGCCAATAGAAACACCCTCCGAAATATGGGCGCCTGGTAAAATAACACTGTGTGATCCTATTGAACTAAAAGATTCAATAGTTATTGATCTATTAAAAGACTTCATTTTTTTATTTTTTATTAATGAATGTGAAAATTTATCTTTGTAAAAAGTTGAATCTATTGAAGTAAAGATGTCAACAAATGATGAAATTTGAACGTAGTTATTGATATATATTTTTTCGTGAGATCTAATTACGCTATAAGGCGCAATATGAACGTAAGAACCAATACTTAATTTTTTTTTACATATTATTATAACACCATCATCTATTTTAACATTATTTCCAATAATTAAATTTTCTGATCCGATAATAGTCGCCTTTTTACTTATTAGAACATCTTTTCCAATATTAAGTTTTCTTTTTTTTAGATCTAAAGTATTAAAATAATTCATTTATGGATAATAGAAAAATAGAAGATATAATAAATAAAGCAATCACTAAATTTAATTTGATTAGTCCTAAGAACATGCAAATTAAAAATTTAAAAAATACTCAATACACTAAAAAGTTAGATTCATTAAATATTATAAATTTATTAATATCTTTTGAGGAAGTTATTCGAAATAAAAAAATTATTGATGATATGAAAAAAGAAACATTGTACAAAATTTTTAAAAACTACATAACCATAAGAAATTTTTTAAAAAAATATAAATTATAATTTAAGATGAAATTAAAAAATTTAGTTTATTTTCACAAAGAAATTTTTTCCCATGAACAAAAAAAATTTATCAAAGAATCTTTTAATGACAGTTTTTCTAAATTAAAAATTTTATTTTTTTCAAAAAGAATTGAGATAAGAAATTTTAAAAAAAAGGATTACCCTGAAATTAAATCATCGCTTAAAAGGCTAATTTACATTTCAAAAAAAATTGAGCTAAATACTGTTTTTATACAAAGTAAAAAATTAAATTTTAAAAAAGACCCAATTAAAATATTAAAAAAAAATGGAGAAATAAAAAAAATTTCAGATAAGTTATTTCAGTTTCAAGGAAATTTTCTAAATGTTTTTCGAAAAACTAATGAATATTTTTTTAAACTGGCTATAAATAAATATAAAGCTATTGATCAGGAAAATCCTTCTTTATGGCCTATCGATCTCTATAAAAAAATCAATTATTTTAATGAATTTCCCCAACAATCACTTTTAGTATTTGGATTAAAAAAAAATCATAAAAATTTAAAACAGTTTTCTTTAAACCATGAAAAATCTAAAAACTTTAAAAGAATTTTACCAAATAATCAATTTGAAGGATCCGAATATGGATTACAGCCTGCAGTATGTGACAATTGTTATTATGCTTTTAAAAATTTAAAAATTTTTAGAAATTCAATTTATACCACATATAACAAAGTTTTTAGAAACGAAACTTCTAAATATAAATCCCTTGATAGATTAATTACCTTTAGTGTTAGAGATATAATTTTTATGGGTAGTAAAAATTTTGTTATTAAAACTAGAAATCAATTATTAGATGATATTATAAAATTTTTAAAAATCGCTGATATACAGTGCTCAATAGAGACAGCTAACGATCCTTTTTTTATTGGAAATATTAACAAAAAATTATTTCAAAACATATTTAATTTAAAATATGAAATTTTAGCTTTAATACCGTTTTTAAAAAAAAAAATAGCCATAGGTTCAGTAAATCTTCATTTGGACACTTTCGGAAAAGCATTCAATATAAGAAATAAAAATAAAAATATTTTTTCAGGATGTGTTGGAATAGGTTTTGAAAGATTATTGCTAGCCTTGTATAGTCAGCATGGAAATGATTTAGGTAAATGGCCTATAAAATTAAAAAAAATATTAAAATTGTAATAATTAAAAAACTACTTAGATGACAGCACTAATAGAAGGACTAAAAATTGAAAGATATTGAATAAAATTACAATACAAAAGTACCAGATAATAGAATAAAAATTTAATTTAAATAAAAATTTTTTTACTTAAAAAAGAAAAATATTCTTTATTTGGATATATATAAAACGTGCTCAATAAAGTTTTACACACAGCAACATATCCTGCTTCTGTTAAAATTTTAAAAATATCTGATTTATAAAATTTCATCATATTTTGATGTTTATCTTCAACAATAATTAAACCTATTATATATTTTTTAAAATCTATAGTTTCTAAAAATTTTTTTTCACTACCCTCAATATCAAGGGACATAAAATGGATCTCATCTGGTGATTTTAATTTAGATAGCAGATCTTCAAAACAACTGCCAGTAAAACTCTTATAAGATGTAATTTCTTTTTTTGGATTTTTATAAATAGACGACTGTGTCTTATCTTTGTGAATGTAAAATTTAACTTTTTTTTTATTTGAAAGAGCCATATTTAAAAATATATCTTTAGGTCTATATTTTTTATAAAGTGTTGAGAAGTCTAAAGCATCAACACAAACAACTTTCCATCCCATTTGATAAAATAAATACGTATTATTATTAATAACAGGATGATTAGATCCGATGTCTAAATAAAAGCCCTGCTTGATTAAAGGAAAAAATCTCGAGATTAACTTGTCTTCCCCCTCAAATGAATAAGAAATTTGTTGCATAATTGAAATTTAAAATAAATTATTTTATTAAAAAATAAAAATATATTCTTATAAAAATATACTTAATAAATTTTTGCATGCGAGAACATATTATACCATTGTTAAAAAATTTAAAAATAAATCGCTCATAAGATTTATTATTTAAATTATTATGGTTGTTTATTTATCACTTCCATTAGAAACAACTCTTTACTAATTTTATAGTGTTTTCTAAATTATTAATATTGTTATTAACTGGCAAACGTTCAATAGAAATATATTTTTGATAATTATTTTTTTTTAATTCTTTAATAAACTTCACGACTATTTTTTTGTAAGGCATAATATCCTTTAGATAAGGTACACTAATCTGCGCATGTCCAATTAATTTGATATGATCCTCAATGATATTCTTAGAAGACTCATTATTTTCTATGATTGTTCCAAGATCCAAATTAAGTTTAAAAAATTTTGAATTAATCCGTTTTACCAGTCTAATAGCATCCTTTGTATAATTTAAATATTCGCAGTTGTATATTTTTGGATTTGCTTCAATGCAAAAGTATATTTTATATTTCTTACATATTTTTGATATTTTATTGAAAGAATTATATGCAATTTTATTAAGGTTATCTAAATTTCTCTCTGAAAAAATTTTTTTGTTTAAAGGTGATCCAAAAACTATTACTTTAATTCCAACTTTTTTACTAAGGATTATTTTTTTTTTTATTTCATTAAAAAATATTTTTTGCTGCATTTTATTACCAAATAAATATGCGTTTTTTATGCTAAACAAAATTGACTGCATTGAATAAAATTTAATTTTTTCTTTACTCCAAAAATATTGATTTTTTTTTATATTTCTTGAACTATAGTTGTTATTAAAAACTTTATTTGGAGATATTTCGATATTTTTAATGTTAAATTTTTTTATAATATTTAATACTTTAAAATTTTCTCCAAGGTTCCAAGATAAGTTTGAGATTGTTAACTTCATTTTTTTTTTAAAAAATATTTTAAATCGTCAATAGTTTGCTTTTGAGAATAGAAATATTTTTTTTTCTTTAACAGGCTGGTTTTCATCATCATAATTCTTGGTTTTTTATTTAAATTAAGATCAATACCGAAAAGTTTTTTAGCTACAAGTTTTAATCTTATAGGGTTAGAAGAAATATTTATTAATTTTATTTTTTTTCTCAAACAAAAATCAATATCTCTTTTTAAATTTTTAACATTATATAATTGTATTAAATCATCGCCATTTAAAAGATTGATATTATTTTTATTTTTAAGATCATAAATACAATTCTTAGTAAAATTTTTTCCATAAACAATTGGCAATCTAATAATTAATTTATCGCTAAAAAAATTATTTACAAATTCCTCTAGAAAAATTCTATTCTTTCCGTAAGAATTATTTAAGTGTTTGTCTACTTTGTTTAGTTCATTTTTATTATTGTTTTTACCATAAACTTCTATTGTGGAAATCAATACGATTTTTCTTGTTCTAGTTTTTTTTAAAATATTAATTATCTTTCTAATATTATTTTTATCTTTTTTAGGAAACTTATTTGCAAGCCACATTTTTGACGATGGGGCGCATAAAATAACTAGGTCATATTCATATTTATTAATTAATCTAAGATTTTTTGTATTAAAATTATATTTTGATTTATAAAAAAATTTAAGATTAGATCCAATAAAGCCGGTGTGCCCTACTATAGCAATTTTTTTATTTGTTTTTTTTTGCATATTGAATCCACTAATTTTTTTGCAATAAAAGGTGCTGAAATATACTTGCCTTCCATTATGCTATAAACTTTAATATTGCGATAATTTGATGTCTCAATCTTTGTATTCCTGTCAGCATTAATATCTTCGACTGGTATAGGTCTGTACCCATATAATGAATATTTATAAGTAAAATCATCAGTATAATTTATATATTTAGAAAGTTTTTCTAACATTAATTTAAAATTTTTTTTTTTTGCATTAGGTTTATGAATGGGTAATTTTTCTTGCTTTAAAATTGAATTTTTTACATCATAAACTAAATATAAATCCTTTTTTTTTATATAGGGCATAATCGTAATAAAATCTCCATCCATTATTGTGATACCAGGGATTTTTTTTCTAGAATGTACTACGGCAATTTCAGTTAATTGATAAGAATATCTTGGTAAATTTTTAATCTTAAATTTTTTTAAAATTTCATTGGACTTGTCATACGTAGCATTAATAATTGCATCAAAATTATCAGATAGAATTTTATTATTTGTGCTTATTAATTTTAAAGCACCTTTAATATTTCTTACTTCTTTAAGATTAAAATTCTTTACTACTTTTATATTTTTATTTTTTAATTCACGTTCTATCATTTTGGTTATACCTAAATGATCATAACAGCCCTCTTCTGCTTTAATAATTCCCTCTAAATTATTTTTTTTAATAAACTTATTTTTTTTTATAATTTTAAATTCTAAATTATTTCTTTTAAAAAATTTTATATATTTATTAAAATTTGTCTTTGATTTATTTTCTATACAATAAAAACTAGGTATTTTTTTTAAATATTTATAATATTTTTTTTTAAAATAGTCGTAAGCTTCTTTGCATTCATTGAATGTCTTTATTGACCTTGGATAATGATATCCTCTATTTGCCCTATTGTGCGTAGCTCGAGAAGTCTCATTTAAAATACTTGAATTTTTTTCTATTAAAGTGATTTTAACGCAATATTTTTTAAAATATTTTGCAACAAAAGTGCCGTGTATGCCAGCACCTATTATTAAAACTTTTTTAAAAATCACGTTACTTTTTTTTTAGAGATTTTTTAAAATTTAACATTGTAATTTGTATCGAAAAATTTTTTCAGTGCATAAATCAAGCCAATTGAGCTATTAGTAACGGTAAGCTTAACGTGTTACCACGCTTCCAC
>Ga0214921_10001367_pt1 | contig 41987 bp, 77 predicted proteins | sample LL1505_MetaG_FD_177992 | JGI IMG/M metagenome (GOLD analysis project Ga0214921, IMG submission 177992) | Freshwater microbial communities from Lake Lanier, Atlanta, Georgia, United States - LL-1505 | ecosystem: Environmental > Aquatic > Freshwater > Lake | place: USA: Georgia | collected...
AGCAGCATTTGCAGCAAATGATAATGCCAAAACAGCATTTGCTAAATGATCTCTCTTTCTTGCTTCGTTTATCATTTTACTGTCCTCTCTTCTTGATTGGTGCTGCTGGAGTAGATCTTTTAGTTTTTTTGATTGGTGCTGCTGGTGCTGATCTTGGTTTTGGTGTTGGAGCAGGTCCCAGCGGATGTTCATGACCAAATGTGTGTTTTCTTTGTGCTTCTAATTCTGCCTTCATCTGTTCTAATGATTTTCCAACCGTTGCGGTAGATGAAGAAGTATTACCAGTTGTAATATTATGAAGTGCTTGTTTTTCTAATCTCTTTTGATGTGCTTCATCATTTTTAATATTTCTTAGTTTTGTTACAGATGGTAGATTTTCTCTTGTTTTTATTGCTGCCGTACTTTCTGGAGTTCTTTTAGGTTCAGGTCCGCCAGGTGCTCTTGTCATTGGTTTTGAATACATATCATCCCCAGCTGTTTTTCTATCTTTCTTTTCTTTCTTGCGTACAGCAACCTGATTTACAGAACTTGGATATGTTTTAGATGCTTCAGCAACAAACTCTTGAAATGTTTTCATAAAAGAAAAAAGACCCTGGTATATTTATACCAAAGCCTTATCTGCCTTTCCTTCTAATGATTTTACAAATAATTGAGTAAATCTTGCTTGTTTTTCTGGATGTACTGATTGTGGATATTCTGTGATTGCCTCACGAAGTGCATTTAGTTCATTCCATTCTTCTGTTGTGAGTTCTTTTGTGCTTGTTCTAGAGAGAGTCATAGTTCCTTGATGATGTGTTAGCATTCTAACACAATATCTATAATAATGAAGAATTCTTAAGGTTTTCTTTTGGTTTCCAGTTCTTGGTTTCTTGGTCTTGATATTCTGTGTATAAAGAATTGTGAATATCCATCATTGTGACAATATATTGAAAGAATGGAATCATCTGCGAGTTGAATGCCGATGCGTGATCTGGTGCCCATTTGAGTTGTGTGCTTACATTATAGGGACACTTTCAGGGCCCAGAAGTTATCGGTCACCAATAGTCTTTATATACTTTTTGACTTTATATCCTTTGTGATGATTTGCTTTTCCATTAGCAACATTATACATTTGCCCTGAATATAGTCCATTCTCAATAGAATATGTTTTTAAGTCGTTAATATATTCAACATTTCCATCAGGTTTAGTTATTTCATAATACATATTACCATATCTTGTTTGATTTCTTCTTTTGCAAATTTCTTTAGGAATAGTTCTACCCGTTAAAGTATTACTTATTTTTTGTTTTGTTTCTTCACTACGAGGAATACCATATCCATGATGTAATTCTCCCATTTTACCATACATTGGATGATTTTTTCCACTTATCCCGTCACTTATTTTCTTTCTGGTTTCTTTACTTCGTATTAAACCACTCACACCTTCTCCACCATTAGTCATATTATAAAGAATACCAGTTCCTAAATCCTTTCTACCAAAGATAGAAATCATATAGATTTCATGCCTAAATGCTTCTTCCTCTGTTAGATTTTGTTTTAGATATATTATTCTTGACTTATCTTTTGGTGAATTTATTGTTCTATTTGAAGAATAAATCCTCTCATCTTTACCTTTACCAATATAATACGGAGTTTTATCTTCACGCAAATATGCGTAAGTGTAGTAATGCATTTCTATTCTAATAGACGGCATTACTATTTATAATAAAAAGGAGGGACTTTCACCCTCCCCCTGAAGATTGCCGTCTATCAGGTATTTTTATTTATCAATAAAGTCCTCAAGCGTTTTCATATCTTTCTTAACTTCTTTCCAGTTTCTTGAGTCTCTTTCTTGATACTCTACGTAGAGGGCATTATGTAGGGTCATCAACTCATCGATAAAAAAGGCTTCTGGATAAACACCAAGCACACTCATTAATCCTCTATGAGAAGTTCCTTCTCTTTCTGCCTTACACATAATGTGGCAAAGTGCTTCTACTGCACGGTACTTATCCTCTTCTGATAGATTGTAATACCATCCAACAGATTTATCAATACTTTCTTGATGTGCTTGTGCAAGATCTTCCCGCATCTTTATCATTTCTGGTGAGTTGAGACTTTCTAGCAGAGTATTCTTCTTTGATAGTTCTTCTTGAAACTTAGAACTATCAATCAGTTCTCCAGTGCTCATTTCATTTTCCATAAGGATTTTCCCCTCCTTCATATTTTTTCATCATACCTTCAACCTTATCCAGAAACTTATCAGTTTGAATAAGTTGATCTAACTTGGAAATCATATCTGCAATCACACAAGAAACATAAGGGGATTCTTGACGAGCTGCAAATGCAAGTGCATTTCTCATATGAGATTCTGCTTCTTGTAAACTTTCAGTAACAGATTGAGAGAGTGACATTAGGGTGCGTCATCATAAAGTACAGGGGGTTCCAGACAATAATCTGGAAGTTTAACACGATTTTCTATGAAATATCTACACAACATTGTAATGGGTCTTTGTGATTTTGTCAATGCACGAGCATGACAATCAATAAAACTTCCACAACTCAATAATTGTATTAGAAATCCCATTTCATTTGTTCCTTTTTTTGAGTAGATAAGAACCATCACCATTATCTACCCAATCAATTGAATCACCTTCTTTAAGATTTGCTGCTTCTAACAAATCTTCTGGAAATGAAACATAATATTCAATTTCACCAGTATCACCATTTTCGAATTGATCAACAGGAAGAACCCACTTCTTTACCTTATCTTTTGCTTTTGCTGCATCACACATTGCATTCAATTCCTCTTCAGTATATCTAAGTGCTTCCATATCACTATGACCCCAAGGACGCATACAATCATCATACGCCTTGATATGTCCTTTACCATTACCATTCAGCAATGCAAGAAGTTCATAAGCATTTGCTGTCTGCTGTTTATAGGTATAATAGTTGTCCTCAACAACACCTTTAATCACATCATAGATTTCTTGTGGTGTTGCTTCTGCTGCACCCATTGCGTCATACAGAAAGTTTTCAAGTTGTTTAAGAGAATAGTTTTTGTAGGTCATTTTCCTTCAGTGTATGTATGTATTATAGCATAATTTTTAGACAAAAGCATTATGATTGTGCCAGTTTATTTACCGTCTCCCACTACAAGGTCTTCAAGATGCTTTATTCTACTTTCTAAAAAATCTACGATATTTGCAATACGATAGATTTCATTAGTATTTGCTATATTTTCTTCTTCTAAGATAGAAAGTCGTTCTTCTATGGTTTTTTTGTATATCATTACTTATAATCCATTTGCTCATATCCAGATACTACTCGGTCGTCCCAAGCAGTTGGTAGATTATGTTCCCGTGACTTCATATGATTTAGACCTGATACTGGGTAATCTTTTAGTTCTGGATCATTTACAATCGCATCAAGTTGTCTGATTTCCTTTGTTGTTTGTGGAAATCTAAGGGCACCTTTATGCATTCCTTCAAGATTTCTGTGAGTTCTTGTCATTACTCTTCTCCTCTAATACTGATTTGTAATAGTTATTATAACGTATAAACTTGTTAAGTGAATATTCAATTCCTAAACTTCTTGTAGTTTCACAATAGCTTAGATGATTGTACCACGGAGTTGTTGGGTCTAGTGTTGGGTGTGTCATTCCAATGTCTTACTACTCCGGCACAAATGAATAAGTTGGTAATCAAATAAGTCAAGAAGATGATGGTTCTGACGATTGAGATTTTGTCTGCTTCCTTGTCGTGGTTTGACGCTTTTTCGCCAAGGGCATTACACCAGATTTTCCACATCCTTCTTTAACATAAAATTGATATTCTGATTTTTTTAGATTACTACGAGTGATATATTTTTTCATATTGACTTCACTATCAAAGTAGCAAGTCTTCTTATCCTTCAATTCTTTTCCTTCCATATGTTCCAAACGAAATGGAAATAATGAATAAGGAAATTCTGGATTTTTATTTATATTCATTGGTAATCCTCATATACTCTTTTATATTGGCAATGTCTTTATCATCCCATTTTTCTGGAGTTTCTAACATTCTCCTCATTATAGATGGACTCCATCCAGGAAACATTCTTGATGCTTCTTCAAATCCAGGTTTTCTAATCATCTAACTCCACATCATCAGTAAGGTCTTTCAATCTATCAAAGAAATCATCATCAAGTGGAGACAGTTCCACTCTTCCTGTTCTTACATCTTCTGCTATCTCCATAAGATATTCAAGAAACGATTTTGGTAAGACTTCATCCTCACCAAGAGTTGCCCAGAACCATTCAATACATTCTGCTTCTGGGTCTTCTGCTGTTCTAGGTAGTGCATAAACCTCATAGTTTCCCGACATCAAATCCTGCCAGATACGGAATGCATCCCCAATAGTCTGCCATCCTGTCATCCAGCAGTGTCCGATATGATACTCCCACCAATTGAGTGTGGTTTTCTGTTTGTCTGTTGCTAATACTGGTTTAGAAATCATTTGTATTGCTCCCAAGTAGGAATTTTACCACAAATCTCATCAGGATTTAGTTTTGTCTGAACTCTACACGCAGTTGTGATAGTAAGTGCTCGTTGATAGTTAATCATTTTTTGTTGTTGATAGTATGAATCCTGTATTCCTGCCAAAGTACAGAGAACAAGAACAAAAATCAGTAGAGCAACATAAATTTTATTGTCAGTCATCAGTGTGTCCTCAAAGTCCAATGTTGAGTATATATGAGCCAGGGTTCTTCTTTCTGTTGCATTATAGCAAACCAGTGGTGTCCTTCTTCATCAATCGCATCAAGATAATGCACTCCATACCTATCAATCGCACGGGAGATATGTTTGAATTTTTGTGGTTTCATAATGCTTCAACCTCATCGGCAATTTGTCGTAACTTATCTATAGGACATTCCAACTCCCCCAAATCCGTGCAAAGTCTATCAGCAACCTCACGAAGAGCAACAGCAATCACCTTTGCTCTACCTCCTCTTTTGGGACGGAGTGAATGTTCCAGAGTAGCATTCACGATTTGTTCTGCTCTAATAGTCATCGCAACGTCCCCTTGATTTTATTCAAACAATGATTGAAACCTTCTGTCGCATCAATCGCAAAAGTATTTTGACTTCCTTCTGCAGATTGTTCTTTCGGTAACCATCTCTCTACCAAATCCACAATCTCATCACAACAATCAATAGAATATCCAAGTTCATTCCTTACCATATTCCAAAGTTTTTGAGATTTATATTTCTCTACCAACCTATCAATAACATCATCCATAGGTTTTGGATTATCTTTCTCATCACACTCTACTTCATTATAATAATCATCTTCTCTTACCTTTTCTTCATATGCTGCCCGAAAACCTGCTCGGAAACCTTGCCACCTCATCTCATCATACTTAGAATCAGTTTCCAATTCAGGATATTGCCCCCACCAATCTTTGTATGCTTTTTCTACTGGTGATTTTGTTCGTTGAAGTTCTTCAAGTTTTTGTAGTTTCTCTTGGAGAATAGCAATATCCTCTTTGAGTTGTTGAATAGTTTCAGTCATTTTTCAGTTTCCTACAAAATAAGGTAGATTTTCTGGGTCATCATAATAGCATAAGGTTTCTATTGGAGTTGGTTGATACTCTCCTACCTTGTAATCTTTCTGTGCTTCTTCATAACCTTTCTGGAAAGGAACCCAAACACTTCTCTCGCAAACTTCTGGGTAATATCCATAAACCTCTTTGAATGCCTCTTCTGCTGGTGATCTGTGCTTCTCCATTTCTTTGAGTAGTTCCAATTTTGCTTGAAGGACTTTGATTTCTCCTTCTGTTTTTTCAATTTCAGTCATTCTGCAAGTTTCCGTAGTGCATCATCATACTTCAAAATACCCTTTTTTGCAAGTGCTCGGATTTTCTCCCTACCATATTCCGTCAATTCTTTCTTTGATTTTCTCAAATCATTCACTTCTTCTTGTGATAGGTTCAACCACGGAGCATCATCAGGTTCTGGTAGATTGTGTTCAGTCATTCTTCTTATAAAACTCTATTTTAAGTTGAGTAATGAGTAAATCAACTTTATCTTCAATACGAGTAAGTCGTTCCTCAATCGTATCTATACGATACTCATCAATTGCTTGTTTTTTTATTTCGTAAATCATAGTTTTATAAAGTGAAATTCACCATCTTGTTTTGTTTTACCCCAGAGAAATTCATTTGAATCTATATCATATCCAGCATCTCTGGAATAGTAATTAATACCATCAAACTTCAAAAATGTGGAGACATAAGCATTTCTCTTGGGTATGATACAATTATCATTTATACCAATCCAAGAGTTATTTACATACTCAAAAACAATCTCACAAGATTTGGTATTTGTAAGATTATTATAAGGTGTCATAATAACATTCTCACCAGACACGGATAATTCCAATGTTGTTGCCCGATAAGGTTTTTCTTCCCCATCAATATCATACCAACTCTTTGAGTATAACATTCCGTCAGGAAGTTCTTCAAATTTAATATGAATATGTGCCCAAAGTGGTGGACTGTTAAATGCTTGCTGTTGGTTAGAATAATTACCAATCAATTTTACTTTGAAATCTTCAATCATAAGGCATCCAATTCCTCAATTAATTTCAATAAATCGGGACAAAGAATAATACCAGGAGAAACCTGTAAAATGTTGATAGTTTCACGGAGAGCAGTAGCAACAACTTTCTTTCTGTCTTCACTTTGAGGACGGAGAGTAAGTTCAAGAGTAGCATTCACGATTTTTTCTGCTCTTATAGTCATTTTTGTTTTTTACCTCAATTGCTTCTTCAATAAGTGAAATAGTTTTTTCAGTTTGTCTCATATTGGATTTATAATAAACCAAAAGATTTTCAAGGTCTTTTAGTGTTTTTGATAGATAGATGTTTTGTTCTTCAGTCATTTAGTTACGAATAGTTGAAGTGATACATTTGACTGAAAGACATAGACGGCACATCCTTCTTCTCAATCATTCTCTTGATATTATCAGAAAGCAGATTTGAATAATCATTCAAGAACCTTTCTTCACTGAACTCTTCTATTCCACAGAAATAGAATGAACCAACATCTTCCTTGATACTCTCAAGAATTCTTTCTCTATCACCATAGTTTCTTTCTATGAAAAGAAAAATGGTTCTACCTTCACCAGTTGCAAAATAATCAATCACATAATAAACAAAAAAGGCATCCTTTGAGTTCTTCAGCCTTTCTTCTTCTTCCTTCTTTTCTCTTTCCATTCTTTCCACAAGTGCCCTATATTCTGGGTCATTAGAAGAATATCTCTTTATTCCATTTGTATCAGGATAAAGTTCAGTCATTTTTGGTTCTCCATAAACAGTAAGATTTTTGCCGAATAATTGGTCATAATACACAGTGTGAGAGAGGGTCATTAGGTTGAGCAGTATGAACCAACTATGTAATATTAGAAGGAACGCAAGGAATTGTTTGATAAGGAGTGAGAGTATAAGGAGTGCTATAAAGTGGTGGAGATTTACTCAAATACTCTTCAAGAATGTCGCAATCCCAACCATCTGCATAAATCTCCTTACCATAATCAACAGCATCTTCTCGTTTTGGAAAGGAAGCAACATAAGTTCCTTTGTGATAGAGTGAATAAACTTTCATTTTTGTTTCTCCGCTGTGTTATTCATCATAGTTCTAAAAGTTCATCACAAATAGCATCAATCTCTTTGAGACATTCATCCCATCCAGCATTAAACATCACATCCAGTTCATCAGTAAAATCAATCTTATTAGTTCCTGATAGTTGCTTACGAAGATGTTGAAGAACTTCTTGAAGCATCCAAGCAGTATTGTGTGCTTCACTTTTACAAATAACTTTTAAAAGTTCTTCTGCTCGTTGTTGGTTAGAATTAAATTCGTTCATCGGTTTGTTTGATATGAAGTCATTATACGACAAAGGACACCTGTTTTCAAGTGTCCTTATGCCAGTTCGTCAAGTGTCCTTATGATACTCTAACTCTTTTGGAAGTGTCTATACCTCTTGCTTTTTGGTAATTTGAAAGTGGTGCGGCACCAGTTATAAAACCAGTTTCTAAACACATCCATTTTTGACTATTAGTTTTTCTACTAATTTCACCTCTTTGTTCTGGAGTCATAGCAAATATACCAAGACCCAGTTCCTTCATTTTTTTACCACCTTTTCTTGTATCTTCTAGTATTTCTTCATCTGTTCTATTAAAAATTCCAACACCATTTTCATAATTTTTTCTCCCAATTTCATATTTTTCTTCATAAGTTAAAGAGAAAATTCCTCGTTTCTCTTCATACATTCTATTTCCAGTGTTTTTACCTAACTTACTCTTTTCTTCTGGTGTTAAAGAAAAAAGACCTTTACCTTTTTCATAAAGTTTTTTACCTATTTCTGATGCTTTTTCTTTTGGTATATAAAATTTTGTGGATGTTTGATATGCTTGATTAGCAAAATGTGGATTTTCTACTACCTTATAATATTCTTGTAATATAATTTCGTCAGAATATGCTTCTTCTCTTGTAGTATAATCACTTTTGAGAATTATTTTGTATTTTGGTTTGAATGTTTTATCTTTTGATGAACCAAGATAGTTTATGTCTTCTTCTGGTAAGCATTTACACCCTCTACTACCAAAATATCCTCTACCCCATTCTTCATAAGAATAATAGGTATAGTAATACTCTTTTGGAGTTTCCATAGTTCTATTCTACTTGGACGGCATTACTATTTATAAAAGTTTATAATAGAAAAGGTGCCCGAAAGCACCTAATCTGTCCGTAGAGATTGCCGTCCAAACAGACATTCCTATTTATAAGTCCTCATCAATCGTGAATAAGAATAGTTCCAAGTAGAAGGGTCTTCTGGGTCAAATGGATTTTTGTATTCTTTTGGTTGTGGTGGTTTATAAGGTTCTGGTGTATATTGGAAGAGTTTAGAAGCAAGATAAGAACCAAGACAAGGAAACAAAAACCAAAGAAGTGCGGATGTGAGGGTCATTTATGGTTAGGGTTGATATAAGTAGGAAGTTTCATATGACTATATTTTTTTATAAAAACAAAAGCATCACCTTCAAGAACTTCAAATGTGCCTTCATACCGAAGCAAAAGTTCTTCAAAATCTTTCATAAATGCGTCTTTGGTTTCTTGGATAGTCATAATACTGTGGCAATAACTGCTGGTAGGGTGTTTGTGGTTTTGTCTTGTGGTTCTTGTGATTTTTTCTCTTTGTATTCTTTGAGTGCTTTGAAGAAGAGTTCTTCTCTTTGAAGGTCGTCAGGCATTTTCCACCATCCTCAAAAACTCAAATCCCAAATCAATAAAAATAAAGACATAAACAAGAAGTGCTAGTAGTATAGCAGTTTTTTCTAAAAGAAAACAGGAAAGAAAAATGTAAAATCCATTTTTCAATACCAACCATATAATCCAAAAAGGAAGATTTGTTTTAGTCATAGACTGTCTGTGTGTATGAGAGTATTATAGAGCACTCACAGGGTCTGTGGTGAGGTCTTGTGCCAGTTCTTCAAGTGTCTTCTTCTCAATCACGGCAATTACTTTACGATTTGGATATTTCTCGGCAATTATATCACGGGCACTCTCATAATCAATAGCATTCTTTACGGTTTCATAATACACAGTGTTGTCTGCGTCATCCCAAGTTTGAACTTCATAAGTCATCTTTATTCACCATCAAGAGTTCCTCTATCATATCCAATATCTTCACCATCACCATAACCTCTACTATAACCATCATCATAACCTTCCTCATAAAGTGCTCGGGCAAACTTCAAGATGTCTTCACTTTTTCCAGACCACTCTTCAACTGACATATTACAACGAAGATGTTGAGAGGCAATTTCAAGGATTTTTTCGTTAGTAATCATTTGACAATCAGGGTAATTTTAATATCGTGATGAGTTGGTTTAGTCATTAGTAGATTTTCTTTTGCCCAGTCATATTGCTCCATAGATTTTTTCAAAGCATTACCAAAAAGAGCACTACCAATTCTAATAATAATTTTGTCTAATGTGGATTTAATGAAAGTCATTGGAGTTCCTTTGTTTGTCCTACTATTATAAGGCATCTGGTGCCCCTGTGGAGGGGTGTCTGTGCCAGTTTGAGAAGTGTCCTCAAATCCAAGTTCTAACATTTGCCTTTGGGTGTTCTTTACAAGCATCCAACACCTCTTCCACAAAGGGAACAAAGTCTTTGTAAGTTCCCCAACCATTAGAAGCATCAAACTGCTTATAATGCTCTGGATGAGATTTGAGTTTTAGAAGTCCTGCCTCAAGATGTAGAATAAGTTTATCAGCAGTTGGATTTTCCCAGAGTTCATCAGGACGCCACAGACACTTATAGATGCCTGCTTCTTCTGCCATCGTATTCAGGTTGTGAGTGATGTTTCCAGAATACAACTCAACCTTATGAGGTTCAGGTGCTCCCGTATCAACTTCAATTTCCAACCAAATATCAAGAGACATAATGTGTTTGTGCTTATGAGACTATTATAAGGCATCCACAGGGGGATTGGAGTGCTCTTGTGCCAGTTCAGGGAGTGTCCTCACCCAAGTTCCTATAAATCGCATCCACCCATATCTTATCAATATATTTCCGTTCTTCATCAGTAATCATATTCTCCCTCAAATACTCTTCAAGGGTGATGTTATTATCATCCAAGAACTTTTGGATTTCTTCAAGGTTCATAATCATTCACAAAATTTCCAGAACCTTTGACTTCATATGCCCAATTTACCACAATAAAGTCATCAATACAATCTTTAGATGTAAAGTTTTCTTTTACATATTCTTTTCCATATTTTTCACACATTTGGTCATACCAATAGGAACCATATTCACATAAGATTTGTTCTTCACTCAAAGTTCTCTCTATATCTAATCCTAAAGGAGAATGGCAGTGGTATCGGTAGTATTTCATTTTTTCTTCAATAGTCATCCACATAAACCTCAAAGATAATTTTATTACGCATAATACCCATTATATCCCTTTCCATACTCATACTCACAACTTGTGCCTCACCATTTTTGATTTTTTCTGCTACTTGTTGAAAAGATACCTTCAAGTCATCACGGTCATAAGTTTTGAGTTTTGTGATTGGAATAGTAGAAGTATCCCGAAGTTCTTCCAGTTCTTCTGCGTATGACTTTTCACCCTTATAATAATCTGGTTTTGGTTCTTCTTTCTTCCCGTAGAGTTCTTCATATTTTTGTAATAATGGGTTGTTAGTCATTTTCAAATTCTTCTTTTAATTCTTTATAATGTTTAATCCATATATCATTAAAATCATTAAGAACCCAACTATATGGATACTCAATTTCTTTTTTCATACTTTCATACCTTTTACGTCGTTCTTCTTTTCTTAATTTTTCTAATTTAGAGTTTTTCATAGTTATTTCTCTTCTTTCTTCATTAAAAACCATAACCCGTCAAGCAGACGATAAGTTTCACCATCAATAATATGAACTAACATCATACCATCAACAGTATACTTTTTCTTAAACCAATTATGACTTTCATCAGGAAACTCAAGACTTTCATCAGGAAACTCAAGACGATAATAAACTTCATCATTATAAGAGACAACCTCAAACTTACCACCATCAAACTTACCACCAAAATCAAACTCCATTCTTGGTTGAGATTTATGTGTTTCAATCTCTTTGAGTAGTTCCAGTTTCTTTTGAAGCACTTTGATTTCTGCTTCGGTCTTTTCAATATCAGATTTGTAAGTCATTTGTTTAAGATAAGGAGTAGCATCCATCACACCATCTTTGATTGCTTGTCTAAAGGCATCACGAAGACCAGTATCTACTTGCTCTGGTGTTTGTGGAGTTGGTTGAAAGTCAGTCATAGTTTCTCAATCTCCTCACACAATTCTAACACATCGGGAGCAGAAATCATAGCATTTCCTTGTTGAAGTTGGTTGATTACCTCACGAATAGCAGCAGCAACTCCATCTTTTGGAAAGTTGTATGTATCCTCTGCTTCGTATGCTTTCATAATCTTTTTTGCTCTTTCAGTCATCGTATTCCAATTTTGAGAGTGTCTTTCAGTTCATTATAAAGTCCATTCAATCCCTGTCTCCTATCTTTATCAGTCATATCAAGAATATCATACAATATTCGTGCCTGGTGTTCGTCCAGTGTGATTTTGTAATTCTTTTGAATTTCAATCATTTGCAGTCCCTCTCATAATCAAAGTCAATATATTCTACCACAGATTTTTTGATATGAGAACAGAGTGCTTTCTGTGCTTGTTCCAGACTGAAAAATCCAATATAATACTCATTAAAAGAAAATAGAGTATGCCACCACCACAAGACCTTTACTTGTGGATAATACCAAGGAGTGTTGTATTCAATTACTTTTTTGATACGATAGTTTTTCATTTTTTCACCATCTACAATCAAGGAAATACTCCCAACTCGTTGAGGGAGTGGTATATCTAATCACAGAGCAAATTCTATTCCCATAAGAATAAGTATCCACTATTTCAAAGTTTCTGTGATTTTCAGCATTTGTTGAAATAGGTGGATTTGGTGAAACCTCGTATACATAAAATCCAAGAATGCTAAGTGCGACACCTATAAAAGCACCAACAAATAATGTAGATATTCTTTGATAATCAGTCATTTCCTATCACCCCACAGTTGCTCAAAATAGTTACCATTTCTACCACAATACATCTCATATTCTCTGGCAAATTTACAACTTTGACTTTTTTTGTCTCCAGTCACCAAATCACCAGTTATGATTGGATTGTAACATCTATCGAGTGAGTTGCCCCTAAAAAGATGTCCTAACCAACTTTTCTTATAGTAGAGACAATCTTTACATAGTTTGCGTTGTACAGTCATTTCAATACCTCATCAACATCAACATAATGATAATACTCAAGTCCAAGTTTTTGAATTGCAAAATCTTGAAAGTCCAATGCATCACACTCATAAACACAATGCCCACCATTATTATCACTTTGAGTATGATTGGTAAAGTAATCCTCAAACACTAACATAATGGCAATAGCACGGGATTGGTCGTGTTCTGTGATGGTATTATGAGGATGTGCTACGATTTTGGTAATACATTCAAACAAATTTTCACGAGTATATGAGAATGCTTTTGCTTCTGGGTTGAGTTTGTAAGTCATTTGAAAACTCCATAAGGATAATACTTACTTCTGCCCATCAAATTATAAGGGTCAAATTTTGGGTCAGACATACGATAATCACTTTCCATTTCATACCATCCAAAATTCAATTCTTCCCAAAATGCTGCGACATCAATTCTATCATTATAATTAAATCTGGAATGAATACAGCATTTCCAAGACCACCAAGCATCTTCAAACCATTCTTTCATTCCTCCCATCTCCAAGTATGTGAGAATAAGTCTATATCAAATCCAAACTTCCAACAATAGGCAAACATACCAAAGAGCCTGCCACTTCCAAATGTAATCTGTAGGTGAGGCCAACCAGGATACTCGCAGGTGCTAAAAGACATTTGAAGTACTGTGTATGTCTTGGTTTTTAGGAAAAAGAAATAGTAATCTTTTTCATAATCATCTCTAAATTTATAATCAAAGAGTTTCATTTTCATCCCCACTGCTTTTTCATTTCATAAGTATGAGTCATATTATACCATCCCATATTCAAATTCGTCCAGAAGTCACGATACCTCATATTGTCATCCATTCTAAAACCAGAATGATTGATAAGACGATACCAATACCACAGATTTGTGTACTTAATCGGAGAAAATCCGATTATCCATTTGTTTAGAAACACTGGAAAGTTCATTGTGCCTCCAGTTCGTCGGCAATAGAGTGTAGGTGGTAAAGAACGGTCAGAGCTAACCAGTCGGGGTTGCACCCATCAGCAGCAGCACGTAGGGAGGCAGCGGCAATTTCATTAACATTCTCTAGGCAGAAGTCTCCAGTGGGAACTGTTGCTGCATCCAGCACGGACTGAGCCGCAGGGGAAAGGTCAGTCATCAAGGGCGCCTTTAGCGCCTGCTCCTTCAAGCTCGGCGGCTCGGGTTGGGCCAGGGCGGAGCGGGCAGTGGTTAACGTTTCCTCGATTTCTAGGTCCAGAAATCCTGAACCTCCTCGGTCTTCGTCTAGGAGCCTGGGGCACTCACCCCACACTAAAGCGTGTAAATTATTAAGAGCGTCGGTCAACTCAGCGCACAGCGCTCGGAAGTCAGTCATTTGTTTTTTCCCTGAACGGCAATCACATTACGATTTGGATACTTCTCGGCAATTACATCACGGGCATCCTCACAACTCATAGCATCTCTTACAGTCTCATAATACACAGTGTCGTCTGTGGTATCATATGTTTGGACTTCGTAGTTCATTGTTTTTAAGGCAGCACAGGAGGGGGAGGGGTTAGAGGAGGTTGAACCACTTGAGGAGCAGGAGTGATAGGTTGTGGAAGCACAGGAGCAGGGGGAGTAATAGGTTGCTGAACCCCAGAATCAGGAGCAACTTGAGGCTCTTTTACTCCTTCAAGTTTCTTTTCCAGTTCCATTACCTTTTGGTCCAATGAACTCAAAGGAACTTCTTTTTGTGTATCCGCAAGTTTCCAACCAGTAGCACCAGCAGCAAAGATACTCGCAAGTGCTGCAACAACAGAAACAGTTTTGGAAAAACTCATTGATAACTATCTCCTGATTGATGGGGGAAATCAAATACTTCACTTACAGACAGCATTATTGCGTCTGTAAGTGCTTCTACGATTTGTTCTTCTGTTGGATTTTCAACTCTCTTGAATGCCCTTCGGTATCCAAGAAGTGCTCCTTCTTCTACTGCTCGTTGAAGAATTACATATGTGTTTGGTTTCATTTTAGTTCCTCTTCATCCTTCTCAATTTGAAAAGTTTCATTGAGAAACTGAATTGCGTGTTTTCCTACAACCCAAGCATCTTTATCCTCAAAGAACCTATCCCCAACAGTGCTCATATCATAACCCTCTTTGCCTTTATCAAAGAAAGCAACGACACAACAAAATTCTTTTTGGTTGCAATCTTTATACCACTTGACGAGTTCATACTTGTTGTTGCAGTTGCTCCAACGGAACTCAATATCACGAAATCTCATTTTACTTTACCGTGTAGAGGACAATCACTACTCACCCATTTTTTGTCATCAGGCATCTCTTCATTATCTAAAATTGGGCATTTGCACGAATTAGCAACTGCCTCAGGAGAACCAGGAACTAAACCATTCCAAGGTTTGTTCCAGGATGTTCCATCATCCCTTGGATAATCTGGATCAACATATTCTTCAACATATTGTTCTGGAAGAACCCTTGCAAGTTTTTCTTTCAGTTGACGGATTTCTTCTTCCAGTTTCTTGATTTCTTCATCCTGTTGAGCATCATACTCAACAAGTTTTTTGTGATAGTCTTCTGAAAGAAAAAGGTCATACTCATCAGCAACTTTCTTCATATCCTCAAAGGAACGCATATCATTGAACGCAAGGTAGCAAGCACCTGAAGCAATGCCTTTTTCATCATATCCCATTGAAAGCATAAACTTACTAAAAAGTTGGAAGAGTTGAGTTGCATTCAAGTCTTCTGCTGGTACTTCAAAGGTAATATGCTGTTCAGGCAGTATCTCAGCATCATAGATAGCACCAGTAATAGAAGACCAGGTGCTATCAAATTTGAGAGTAACTTTTGCGTCGTAAGTCATAATGTCGTTTGATTACCTCTGTATTATAGAACATCTGGTGGGACTTTGGGAAGTCCTTGTGCCAGTTTCTTTTCTGCCCACCACCTTTTCATACTGTCAGATTTCTTTTTATTTGTTTCCTCACTTTGCTTTTTACCTTTATGTGATGAACTCATTTTTGTTTTTGTTTCATCACTAATGCAATTTTTAAATTTTTTTCCTTTATTCCAAGGAATAGTCCCCTTTTTAATTTCACTCAATTTCTTTTTAGTTTCTTCAGAATGAGTTTTATTTTTAGATGCTTGACTTAATTTTTTTCTGGTTTCTTCGGAAAAAACTCTTCCTTTAGCAATTTCACTTAATTTTTTTTTAGTTTCTTCAGATGTTGCTTTTCCATAACTATGACTTTTATCCCCTTTTTGTGCCGCACTCATTTTTGCTTTAGTTTCTTTGGAAACAACAGCACCAGAAGAACCTTCACCACCACCAGTTCTATTATGGAGAATACCAGTCCCCAAATCCTTTCTACCAAAGATAGAAATCATATAAATTTCGTGCTTGAATGCTTCTTCTTCAGTTAAGTTCTGTTTGAGGAATATTATTCTGGTTTTATCTTTTGGTGGTTTTGCTCCCCTTCTCCATCTGCGATAAACTCTATCATCTTTTCCCTTACCAATATAGTAAGGTGTTCCATCTTCACGCAAATATGCGTAAGTGTAGTATTCCATCTGCTTTAATCGTGGTTATATCTATTTATACAAGAAAAGAGGCATTTCTGCCTCTTTTCTACTTAAACAACCACGATTAAGCACTAATATTTAGTTGCGTTGTAAGACATTGCGAAGGTGTTTTATATGAGTGTATTATAGGGCATCTGGTGGAGATTTGGAAGGGTCTTGTGCCACTTCATCAAGTGTCCTACCCCGTTCAAAACCAGTTACAAATGCTGAGTGAATCCACTTATACATTAGGTCTTTAAGTGTCTTTTCATCTTTGACTTCACAATCTCCAAAGAAGTATTCACTACGAAACGAAAAATCACCATAAAAATCATTGAACCATTCTTGAAATTCAATTTCTGCATCATCAGAAAATTTCCAATCGGTATTATTCATTTTTATTAGTCATCTCCTTTATCATCTTCTCATACTTTCTCATTGCCCACCACTTACCTATGGGATTTCTTATCCAAAATGGATGAAATCTTATCATCCACAGTGTTCTTTCAAAGTTTACCTGAATAATCTTGAAGATAAGAAGTATGTATTCTGCAACATTCTTATCTACAAGCATTATATAAAAAATAATCGCAAATGGTATAAAGTATAGGTAATAAGTCATTTACAATCTTTTTGTGTATTTATTCATCATCATTTATAATAAACCATTGAACATTTTTCAGATAATCTTCAAGAGCATTTCTATCATTCACATCAAAATCAACATCTTCTTGAAAGAAAGATGTAACGCATAGTGCAGCACCATATTCTGCTGGTTGCTCCCAAGTAGCAGGAGCAACCAGTATCATATCATCTATTAGTGCGGTGATAGTAACTTCACCGCTTCTTTCATTCAGTTCAACATCACGAATTTCCATTTCAAAAATCAACTAGACCAATCATCAAAATCAATGTCCTTATCTTCAGTAAAAGATTTGAGATCTTCGTATTCTACTCCCAAGTATCTTGCAAAGTATTCCAAATCTTCCTGCTCATCTAAATCGATGATCTCTTGAACTTGTTGTTGTGTCATTGTTGTATTCTCCTATCAGTAACCGTAACGTGAAATCATTTGGTCCATTTTGTCTTCTCTATATTCTTCTTCCGTTTCTTCCGTGTCATAATCCTGCAGTTCCTCATAAATGGCATCTGCATCTTTTTCTAGAAGTAATGAAGTCATAAAAGAAAAAATGTTTGTAGGGGGTTGTTTATATATAGACAAAAAAGAGGATTACACCTCGATTTTGTCATCATTGTTACTATTCGCAAACTCTGCGTCAATCTTATCGTAAAGTTCAACAAAGGTAGTTTTAGTCTCATCATCAAAACGATTGAGACATACCTTGATTGCCTTTTCCTTCTTACCGAAGATAGAATAAGCACGAAGAACGTGAACCAAACGACGAGTGCTGATTACTTCATCAATACCACCATCAGCAAAAGTTTTGCGAATGATTTCGGACCAAGTACATAGGTGATTGATGAAATCTTCGTGTTCGTTCACCATAGGAATATTAAGTGATTGTGCTACATTTGTCAAGATTTTCTTCTCTACAGTCAAAGAAGGATAATCTTGCTCAAAGGTCACAGGAAAACGTTCTAGGAATGCTTCATTCAACACATTTGTACCAATGAAACGTCCATCATCACTACCCTTACCCTTGGTATTTGCAGTTGCAAAGATATTGAAACCAGCAGAAGGTTTTACGAACTTACCAATTTTCTTCAAGAAAATACCCTTACCTTCTAGAATAGATTGAAGACACAAAATCTTATTGGAAGCAAGGTCAATCTCATCCAGCAATAGAATAGCACCACGTTGAAGTGCTTCAATCACAGGACCATTGTGCCATACAGTTTCACCATCTACAAGACGAAAACCACCAATCAAATCATCAGCATCAGTTTCAATCGTGATATTGACACGAATTAGTTCCCTACCAAGCTGAGCACAAGCTTGTTCCACACCAAAAGTTTTTCCGTTGCCAGAAAGACCAGTGATGAAAGCAGGATAGAATAAACGAGACTGAATAATCTTCTTAATGTCCGTGAAATTACCGAAGCTAACGAATGTATCATCTTTATCAGGAATAAGGTTTTGCTTGACTGCTTCAATCATAGCAATCGGTTCTGCAGTAGAAGCAGAATAAGTATCTTCTAGTTCATCAATCTTTTCTTTAGTCACTTCAAGGTTCCACTTACCACGAGATACTTTGTATTGAGACAGTTTCTTAGAGAGTGTAGCATAAGATGTATTGATTTGTGAAGCTACGGCACGAACAGCATCAGCACCAAATTCAGCACCAAATTGTTCTTGAAGAAGTTGAATTGCGGTTTCCATAATGAATAATGTAGGGGAAGGTGAAGTGCTGATTACTTTGTAAGTATAGCACGGATTGAAGGGTTCAGGAGTGCCTTGTGGACACTCCCAAAAGTGGTCTAGGCGACCAGTTCCACAAAGGAAGAAAGAACTTTCTTGTTGGTCTTTTTGTTCTTTATCATCTTGGTAAATGCAGATTTGATAGCAGTTTTAGAAGCACCACTATCTACATTCAGGTCTGCATCAGAACTCATACTGGTAGAAGATAGTACAAAGAACTTATCAAACCCAGAATTACTGAAAGACACAAACTTATTCTTACGAAACTGTTCTTTGATGGTATCATAAGAAACACTTTTATCACCAAACCAGTTATAGCAACTACTAAGTTCTTTGGTAGGAGCAACACGAAAGTTGATTAGATTTACATTCGGGAACATATCCTTGGTGTAAGTCATTAGAACTTTCACAAAATCGGGAAAAGAGCAATAATTATATGCTGGATACATACGACCATTCTTACGATTACGAATAATCGTTTCGTAAGAATGTCTATAAGTAACAAACTCTTCTCCACTGCATTGTTTTTTGGTTACTCCGTGAGGACATACTCTTCCTTCACCATCAGTTAAAAATACTACATTTACCTTTTGTACTTTATTCAAAGAAATGAACTGTGGAATGAGTTGATTGAGAGCAATCATAGTTTCACCCAAAGGAGTACCTGAAAGGTTCATATGACTTGGAACATAACCATACCTGGTTTGATAAGCAGTACAGATTGCCCAAACAGTTTTGAGTTGCTTTTCCAGTTCCTGATTATTCACTTTACTGGTGAATAGGTTCATCAAACGAAATGATGGTTCTGGGCATAATACATTTGCTTTTCTTTCAGTAGTTGGAGTATGCGTTGGGTCAAATTCCAAATAAGCATTTGTATCTTGTGTAAAGGCATAAACCTCAAAAGGAATATTTACTTTACGGCAGAACCAAATCAAACTCAATAGTTGCTTATAAGTATCCAACATATAATCAGCCATTGACCCAGACCAATCAAGAATGAAAATCAATCCGTGATTTTTACCATCAGGTATTACTGATACTTTCTTGAACAAATCTTCATTATACTTATAGGTATGAAGAAGAGATGTATTTAAAATACCAGTACGAGCAGTTGTAGAACGAGCATAAGCATCTGCTGATTTCTTACACTCAAACTCCTTTACCAGATAAGAAACTTCACGTTCTGCTGATTTCTTAAACTCATTATAATGAATTATTTGACTGTCATAATAAGAACTATGAATAGTTTGCTCATAATACCTACGAGCAAGACGATGAACATACTCATTCGGAAGAACAAGTTTGCTCAAATCAAACTCTGGAAGTTCTACATAAGCAGTATAATCATCAGTATATTTTTTTTCATTCAGTTGCTTTGATTTTTCGTCAAAAGACCTTGATGTTTTTGACTCCAGTTCATTGACACTATCTCTACCACCAACTTCATCTGGTTTTGCTCCACCACTCGCATTAGATTGAGTTGGTGTTGATTGTGATTGGCCAGATTTATCTTCGGCATTCTCATTGTCATCGGTAGGTTCTTCATTCTCACCTACACCCTCTTCGCTTTGGTTATTATCACCCTGTTGTTGATTACCAGAACCAGATTGTTGATTTCCAAGTTCAGGTATACTTTGAGTTTCTTCTTTCTTCTTCTCTTTTACATAATCTACCAAATCTTGTGAAATCTCAAGTACATCCTGAAAAGTTTCAGCAAGGCTAATACGAGTTAGAAACTCTTCTTCTACATCATTGAACTGAATATTATGAAACGCACCAATCTTGAAGTAAAGATTGATACGATCTATCAAAGATAATTCATTCAAATTTTCATCTTTTGTAGAGAAGAAATCATCTGCATTTAGTTCATTATATGCAGTATAAAAAGTTTTGGATGCACCAGGATACTTTTTCTTCATTAACTTCTCAACACGAGCATCTTCAACTACATTTACAACGTCGTGATAACCAATTAAATTTTCGTATTCTTCGGTATAATCAAGATTATGAGAAAAGATTGCGTGTGATGTTTCGTGTAAAATCAACATTTGATATACTACATCACTTGCTTTTTTCCAATTAGGTAAAGTTAGAATGCGTTTATCTACATCAAACATCGCAGTATCTACATCTTTATGTTCTACTATAATATTTTCAGTAGCTAAACATCTTGCTAAAGAACCACGAACTTCGTGTGTAAGAGACATACAAGTGCTTTTGAACTTCCAGTATCATAGCAGGTCCTGTGGGGTTCTGGGGAGGTCTTGGACCAGTTCCCAAAGTGTCTCTAAGCTTCTTATTACAATCTCATCTCAAAACCCACAGAGTAATTATAATTGATTTTAAAATATTCGTCAAGTATCATAAGACACAAAAAAAAGTTGTAGGATACCACTCCCACAACTTTACGTTTATATAACTGTTCTTTCCACCACCAGCATAAGTCGTAGAAGAACTACGAGTGAATGTAATGCGTAGGTCTAACTTCTGCGAACGTGCAAAGTTTGGATTTAAGGAAAGACAAGGACCAGAAATATCTTGTGAATTTATAAGAAGTGATTTTATAGTCCCACCATTTTCCAAGGCAAGTTTAATAAAATTACTCACAAAAAATTAAAAAAAAATATTAAATGTACAATTATTTAACAAAGTATAAAAAACTCATACTACACTATTTTGCCATATCATTTGCACAATGTGCTCTTTGTCCATCAGCAAGAACATAATGAAAAAATACCTGATGGTAATATAGTCCTTCCTTTTCTACTCTTTTACCATACCAAGTTTTCTCATATTCAGTTGGCATAGGATCTCTCCAGTGAGGTCTTTCACACCCCTTATATACCATTCCATCACCAGTATATAAAATTACAGAACTATTCTCACCTTTTTTTGAAATGACTGTTTTCTTTTTATCCGCATATGTATCTGGAGTTTTAATCCAAATAGGCCAAGGTTCTTTAAGATTTGTGCTGATATGAGATGTCACAGAAATCTCACAGGCATCCCGATCTGCATGTCTTGTTAATTGTTGTCCTGGAAAATAAAAACGATCATAATAATAAGTATTATAAAGTTTTCTTCCGAGTACTTTTTCTAATTTAAGACGAATTCCAGAATGAATAAAACGATATTGTGGATGAGAATAGACTGCAAGAGACCCTTCTACTTGTTGTTCTAATTCACAATAGGTAAATTGATCTAATTTTTTGCCCCAATAGTTAATTTGCCCTCTTTCTTCTGGAACAGGACGATAAAGTTCTTTTGAATCCCACAAATTCTTAATTACTAAATATCCATTATTTTCAAAAAACTCATTACGAGTCCAAGAAGTTCCAGTATTTAATCTTTCTTGGTAGAAGAGTTGCTCTTCTGTCATTTGTTCTGCCATTTTAAGACCACCTTTTTCCTACAACCCATCCAACCAAACTTTTACGAACTCCTTTAGTAACTTTAAGAACTCTATGTTGAGTTCGTGAGTCAAATACAATCACTGTTCCCCTCTTTCTTGGGGCAAAATAAGACTTACCATCCTCTGCAAGAAGTTGAAGATTTCCACCTTCATAATCATCAGGATCTGAAAGTTGAACCACAAAGGAAAGTTTTCTTACAAGTTCTAAATTTTCATTCAAATAATCTTGTGCTCTTCCTTCGTGATGATTACCAACACTTACTGGTTTATACTGACCTGAAATGCCAGCATCATTGTGCCATCCATAAAATTCACCAATTCCATATTGAGTGAGTTGCATTGATTCACCATCAATATTTCTTATATCATATAAGAAATTCTCACGATTTGCCCTTTCAACATAATGCCATACAAGTCCAGCAGTCCAATGAGTTGTTGGAACCCAGGCATTCTTTGAGTTTCTTTTATCACGATTGAGAGCATCTCCCATAAGTTTGGAGTCTCCCATTTGTTCTTGAAACTTATCAGTCAAATCTTCTTCAATTGTTTCTATGATTTTTTCAGGTAAATCTGAAAAATACCAGCACGATTGCCAAGCCAAAATTCAATCTCCTTATAATTTATTCATCACCATTATATATGATTTTTTCAAAAATGTCTATTCAACAAGTTCTACTTTAACAATATCTTTATAAGAAACTTTTTTATTTTTAACCCTATATACAGGACTTGCAGAATATGGATTATTTTCACACCACTCCATAATATTATCAACAATTAGTTCTTTTCCATCAGCAAAAGTAAGTTTATGAGGTTTTGCTTTTTTGCGTTGATTAATTCCTATCAATATTTTTGTTTCTTCAGTATGCTTAAATCCTTTCTTTGCTTCACTTACTTTTCTTTTATGTTCTTCAGTACAAGTCCTGCCCCTTCTAACAGCAGACATTTTTGCTTTTGTTTCCGCACTTAATTTCTTACCAGTATTACTTGCAGCAATCTTATCATAAACCCATTGAGGTCTCTGCCTATTAAGATTTGCTTGACGAAGTTTTTCTCTAGTCTCTTCACTTCTTATCGCACCCGAAGCACCGTCACCACCATCACTCTTGTTTCTCAAAATACCAGTATCTAAATCAATTCTACCAAACATTAGAATATAAAGTTTCTCTAACAGGAATGCTTCTTCTTCTGTTAAATCTGCTTTGATTATTCTAACTCTTGATTTGTCTCTTGGTGGTTTAACTTCTTTTGGTCCTTTTGTATATGCTCTTTTACCAGAACCTTTACCAATATAATAAGGACTATAATCCTCTCTTAAATAAGAATAAACGTAATACATTTCTACTCTAAATGGGTGGTTAGTATTATTTATATTAAAAAGAAGGGATTTTCACCCTCCTCCTGAAAAGAACCACCCATTCAGGTAATATTATTTAGTATAAAAACCTCAAGTTGCAGTCTTTAATTCCCATTCTTGAGTTTCTTCATTCCATTCATAATAACTTCCTGCTTCTTTTTGTTCTTCAGTAAGTTCTGGTTCAGGTATTGGAGGTTCCCACTCATAAGTTTCAGTATTTAAATTCCAAGACGGATATTGTTGTGGAAGTAAAAATACATCATATTGATTATTATAAACCATTCCAATTCCAGCATAACGAAATCTAAAGTTATTATTGTAAGAAGTTTGTAACCAATTTGTTAAAGGTCCATGAACTGATTTGAGAAACTGTATTCCAACCTCCTCACTTTCGTTTCCATTCTCATCAAGAATATCTTGATTTCTTACAACAGAAACGTGAATAACTTTATTGTCATAACCAATTTGTGCAAAGTGTGCCATATTATTTTACCTCTTTATTCGGGATATTGAATGATGACGATACCAGGACCACCAGCACCGCCAGCACCGGTACCACCGCCACCTCCACCTCCACCAGTATTTGTAATTCCTACACCAACACCAGGAAAACCCCCACCACCACCAGCTCCGCCGTTGGTGGCAGTGGTCCCACCTCCACCAGCAAAGTATCTATATAATGGATTTGGGGTAAGTGGTCCAGGTGTTCCGTATGATGATGGTGATAATACTGAATACCATCCAACACCACCATTAGAAGGCCCAGTTGCCGCAGCAGCTCCAGCACCACCGCCACCAGCACCATATACTGTAGGTGAGGGGGTAGAAGGTCCAGCACCACCAGGATTGCCTTGTATTAATGGAGATGGTGTGGCACTTCCACCAGCATTATTAAAATAATGCCCACCACCACCAGAACCACCAGCACCACCAGCAAAGGCAAAAACTCCTCCACGTCCACCACCAAAGGCAATAATCTGAGATGGTCCTGGATTTCCTATTGTAGTATCATTTCCAGCAGTGTATGCATTTCCTCCTGTTCCAATACCAATTGGATAAGAAGATGTTGTAACAGGATATTGCTTTCCGACCTGTACAGAAGTTCCAGCATTCCAAGGATATGCTTCTGGGATTGAGGTTGGTGTTGTAGTAGAAGTATGAATGGAAGTTACAAAACCTCCTGCTCCTCCACCACTACCAGGAAATTGTCCAGGGGAAGGTGCTGGACCACCACCACCACCACCACCAACAGCAAGATAATGAATATATTGAAGTGTTGGGTCTGTAACCTCAAAAGTTCCTGGTCCTGTAAAAATATGTCTAACAACTCCAATATGCTCTGGATTAGTGCTTGGTTCTATTGTTCCACCAGTTGCTCTTGTGTATGGTGGATTTTTTTTATATCTTATACAGACAATACCTGAACCACCAGATGTTCCACCTGTTTGTCCTCCATATCCACTATTATCAGGAGAAGTTCTTTGTAATGGTGAGGGTGTCAAACCTCCGGCACCACCTGCAGCATAACCACCAGGAGCAACTAATGGGTTCCAACCAGGTAAAGCAGGAGAAGATATTGCTTTTGCGACAATGGATGATGGGAAATTGGGATCAATTCTTCCAGGTCCTCCTGCTCCACCACTAACAGCGGGGACTCCAAGACTACCTGCACCTCCAGCACCACCACCTCCACCGGAGGCATTAGGGCCGTTGGAATTTGCACCAGAGTATCCTTGTCTTGGAATCGTGACAGGAGAACTTGCCTGCCCTACTCCTGCTGGGAAGGCACCTCCTCCTCCACTACCTCCAGTTCTGCCATCTACTCCTGGAGGAGAATTTCCTCCTGAACCTCCTCCAGTAGCAACTATACCCGTAGGTCCGTTAAAATATGAAAGACTTCCATTTCTTTGTGTCCCTGTAGTAGTGGGACTATTTGCACCATTAGGTCCACCAGCACCAACCTTAATTGGATAAGATTGTGCGGATACTGGAATATTACCAGATAAAAATCCACCACCACCACCGCCACCACTAACTGCTGGAGTAGATATTACACCACCACCACCAGCAACAACCAAATAATCAACACTATCAATTGCTGCTGGTGGACGATTTACGGCAAAAGTTCCATCACCAGTAAAGATGTGATAAATGTATCCATCACCACCATCTATAATCGTTCCACCAGTTGCATAAGCACCTATACCAGGAGCATTTTCATAAGTATAAAACTCACGATTCTTTCCACTTACATTATATCTTGTTGCTGGTGGTCCTGGTGCGAAATTTTTACTTCCAAAAGAATTTGCACTTTTTCCTGCCATTTTTTATGCCTCCTTATCACCAAGAATTAAAACATTAACCGCATCTGTGGTACTAGAATTATAAACTTTAATCGTATCATTATCACTTGCTAATGTAATGGGATACGCAAGTTCAAAGAAATATGTATCTGCTGGTTGTATTGAAAGTTGTGCGAGTTGATTAATAGAACTTGCGGTTCCCACAGAACTAGAAGAATTTGGGACAATATGAATTTTTACCGTGCTTGAATTGACTGTATCAATATTATGAATGAGCATTGAACGAATGTAACAAGTCTTTGCGGAACCTACAGTCAAAATAGTCGCAGTAGTTCCAAGTGCAACTCTTGTAACAGTTCCTAATCCTACTTTTTGTAATGCCATAATATGTTTATTGTTTTTAAGTATTTATGCGAATAACATAACTTCTAAAATATCTAAACCAGAAACAGTGGAGTTTATAGTTACTTGTCCAGTACTTGCAGAAACACTAATATTAGTACCAGCAACAATAGAAGTTACAATACCGGTTAGATTTGTTCCAAAACCACTAAAACTTGTAGCAGTCACCACACCAGTAAAACTTGCTTGAGTGCCAAATAAAGATTTAGCATGAGTTGTTATTCCGGAGAATGTAGAAAAACCAGAAACATTTAACTGACCTAATGTTCCAACAGATGTTAGAGATGAATCAACAACAGCAGAACCTAATGTTGTTGAGGTTAAGACTGGAGTATTATCAATCTCATACTGCTTACCAGATTCAAGGTTCCAATCCGCATTTGAAGTTAATGCTTGTGCAGTATGATTCCACGTAATCGTTTTAATGATATTAGCAGAACCAATACCAATTCCACCACCATCAAGAAGTACACTTGTTCCTACGGTAGTTGCAATACCAACTCTTAAATCTGCCAATTCAATAGTAGAAGAATTAACGACAAACTGAGTACCATCAACATAAAGGTCGCCCTTAATTCTTACCGCACCAGTATTATCACCAACACCTGCTGGGTCAATATTAAGAATTGATGGACCACTAATAGTATTGGTATCAATATTAATTCCAGTTCCAGAAGCACCTGTAGAAAGTCTTGTTGCTGTTAGGATACCTGTTGTATTAACTGATGCAGTTGAAGTCAATGCTGAGGATATACCTGCATTACCAACATAATCTAAGAATGTAATTGTTGCTATACCAGCAGTAGAAGCAGCAGATACAATAGCACCAACAAAATTTAATGTGGATACTGAATTAGCACCACCAACAATAGCACCCCCATCACGAATTGTTAATCCAGTGATAGCACTAGCAGCAGCAGCAGGAACCCAAGAGGGGGCAGAAGTTCCACCGTTTGCCTGAAGAATATATCCACCAGTTCCATTTGCTAAAAATGCTGTTCTGTCGGTATCAGATTGATAAACTATAGTTCCACCAGAACCACCTTTGAGGTTTGTTGCTATTCCACTTGAGGTTGCAAAGGTTGCACTAGAAGCATTACCAGTAAAAGTTCCATAGAATGTTGTGGCAGTTACGACACCAGAAGAGTAGATATTAGTTGTAGTAATAAATCCTACCGTTGTAATACCAGAAACATTAAGTTGTTGTGAAGTTAAATTAGTTGCTGATGTAACTCCTAATGTAGAAATACCAGAAACACTTAGTGCAGTACCTACAATATTAGTACCACTAATAGAACCACCAACAAATTCACCATAAGTACTACTGAAAATTCTATTAGCAGTTAAGATTCCAGTAAAATATCCACTACCATCAACCCAGAGTTTTGATGTTGGATTTGTGGTTCCTAATCCAACATTACCAATAACCTCAAGTACTGTTTTATCTTCGGTATAAGAAACAATACCAATCTTAAGATTTTGTTGACGATTACTGATATACTTTGCCATTTTAGTTAAGAGTTTCTAAAATACTACCAATGAACTTCAAATTGGATGCATTACTACCAGATAAAACTAACTTATCTCCACTTTCCAATACTAACTTTCCGGCAAGAAGATTTGCAGTATCATTTGCCGAGATTGGATATTGTTTTAACATTTCTGTAGTGACTGCTACTCCAACTACACTTCTTTGATGTGATAATGAAACATCATACGAAGATGCCCCAATATTTGCGACTTGAGCCAAAAGAACAACACCGGTATATCCAACAGGTGCGGTATATACTGTGGTTGGACTTGTAGATACAACTGCAGTGATTGTTTGAAATACATTAAGTGCTAGAGCCATTTGGTTATTCTCCTCCGAGTGCTAAAATAAATGGAGTCATTGCAGAAAATAAACTCTTTGAATAAAAAGTACCAGAAATAGTTCCGGTTTGTTGATTAATCACAACACCATCACCAATACGAAAATTACCTGATTGGTCTGTTGATGTGAATACAACCAGACCACCATTTCTCATATCAATTTCATTTTCTTGAATTGTAACTCCACCTTGATTAGGAAGAGCACCATTAATATTAGTTCCAGAACCAATGTATTCCAAAGAATGACCCGATGCTAATACCCGACTTTGCTTAAAGAAAGGAACAGTTGAACCAAGACCAACTGCATAAGGAAGATTATCATTCACCGTAATCGTACAAATACCACCAGATATTGGTGTTGACCTTAATATGGAATAATAAGTTGGAATTAGATTTGCGGTTCCTGTTGCAGTATTAATTCCAGAGTTTGGTGATGCAAAAGTTACTGTTGGTATTCCTGTATATCCTCTTCCGTTAGAAACCATTTCCACAGAAGTCACAGAACCATTTGTAACTTCACCTATAGCAGTTGCAGAAACTCCCCAAGGTTCACTTGGGTCACTAAAAGTAATGTCTACATTTTGAGTATAACCAGTTCCACCAGAACCAACAGTCACACCACCAACAGTATAATAAAGTTTATCAAAATACACTACCTGACCATCATAAGGTCTTGTGGTATTTATTTTAACAGTTCCACCAGAATTATAGGTATGCGAAAGTGTAGAAACTCCAACATATGCAGAAAAACTATTTGCGGCACCAATAGCAGCAACCTCAAAGATATATCCAAAGTTTCCAGAAGGAAAAGTAGAAATTCCAGGTCCAGAAGGACAAGTAAATCCAAGTCCGGCAATTGAAACCCCCATTCCCACATTAAGGTTGTGATTTGTGGTTGTGGTAATTGTGATAATTCCAACAGTACTATTATAAACAGCAGTCTGTATTCCAAGTGTTGGAACATTTAAATTCAAAACAAAAGTATCATTATTTTCAGCAGCAGAAGTAGTAATAATTCCGGTATATTTCTTTGGTCCAACACCATCGGCAACTAATCCATAATTACCAAATGATGAGTTAGAGTTCGTTAAATCACAAGCAGAACCAGAACCACAGAAAATCGCAATATCATCACAAATGGTAAAAATAGAAACTAACTGGGCATATCCTTCATTCGTAATTGAAACTCCAATACCACCCTGATTATATTGAGTATAAGAGTCCACAACCATTGACTTTAATGGTCCTATTGCCTTGGAACCATCAATCTTCATTCCAATACTATTTGGAATAAAGTTAGTACAGTTCTGAACATAAGGTGACTGATTAAAATATCCAACTTGACTTGGATTAAATGCAAAGATTGCCTTACCAGAATTTAATGACCCAGTAAAGGACATTTCTGCAATATAATCACCATTTGCAACATAAAACAAATCTTGATTTGCATTCTGTGGTGATACTGATACTTCTCTTAAACTATCACCAATAATTGAGACTTGTTCTGGAATAATAACTGGGTTATTTTCTACATAAGATCCAGCACTAACTTTAATAACAGTTCCTGTTCCTGCTGCTGCGATTGCTCCTGCGATTGTTGCTTTTGCGTCTCCAAGTTTTCTTCCTGTGTTTGTATCACTTCCATCTTTCGTAACATAAAGAATATTTGTAACTGTTGTACCGGCACCAAGTCTTACAATATCAGTTCCTATACCACTTCTTTCTCTTGTAGTATAAAGTTCTGCATCATAAGTATTAAGTGCTAATTCGCCTAACTGTAAATCTGCAACTACCGGTTTCTTGCCTGGTATCGCAGACCTTTTAATTCTAAAAGGAGTTGCCATTGATATTCATTCTCGGTATATACCATTAAAAACAGAACTTATATAAGTCCTTTTGTTTATTTATAAATCTTCTTCTTGAATAACAATTTGAAGTGCTTCAATAGCTCCTTGATGACGAATAAACTGTTCTTTTTTAATATTAAAATCTCTTTCAAGATCCAAAAGTTCTTGTTGCAGTTTTGATGACTTTTCAATCAAAGTATCAAGCATTTCTTGTGGTTTCATATGTATATAAAATAACTATGATTTTATTTAGGATTGTTGGTCTTGAGTCTTTTTCATAATCTCATCAAACTTTTCATTCATCCACGTTTCTTCATTTTCAGTCCATTTTTTAACAGGGCAACTATCCATTGCAAAAGAAACTTTAGCAGGAAGAAAACATCCACAATGCTTACATCTTGTTTGAGCATCATCATACCATTCACAAGTTTTACAAGTTTCCAATCTTTGTGCTTGCACTTCAGCAGAAACTATAAGTGCTCCACCTTGAAGTGCATTTTTAATCAAATCAAAACTAAACTTTGCTAGGTTTTTTCCTTGTTCTGGTAAAGAAGGATATTGTTTTTCAGTCATAATGATGTTATGTTTTTTTTATTTAGTCGGATATATTACCCGCAGTAGTTCCTTTGGCAATCCAAGATACATTCCTAGAAAGATACAAATAATAACCAGCAGCACCGCCTGTTCCAACTGGTGTTACTCCAACACTTCCATTCGTTCCAGTACCTCCTTGTGTTCCATTTCCACCAGTAGAACCAAAACCGGCACCATTACCGCCAACTCCACCATTACCGCCAACTGAACCAGCAGTAGCACCTCCTGTAGGAGCATCACCAGATGTTGGACCACCAGCAACACCAAGAGCAGGAGCAGTTACTGGACCACCAATAGTATCAAGAGCAGGAGCATTAGTTGCAGTTTGACCATATCCAGCACCTACCCCACCATTTCCACCATCTCCTCCAGTTCCTCCGGTTCCTCCTGTTGTATCTGTTTTACTATAAATTTTTTGAGTGCAATTATATAAGGTAACACCATTTGAAAACGTAACAGTACTATCGGTTCTATCACCACTATTACATCCAGAAGTTGATTGATAACCTCCAGAATAATATTCAGTCAGATAACTACCATTAGCACCTTTACCGCCAGTACCACCTTTGGTTCCAGCACCACCACCTCCACCACCACCATAAATGGTTCCAGTATTATTAATAGAACAACGAGAATTTAAAAGTATTGCAGTTCCACCAGTTCCACCATTTCTAACATTTTCAGTAACTGATGCAATACCTGCTGCACCACCAGCACCTTGAATACTTCCGATATTATCAATCACAAGTGTATTGGAAATATCAGCACTCACTGTAAGTGCTACATTAGCAGTACTTGTTGCACCAATCGTACCATTATTTTTTAATCTTTTTGGTACATTTGTTGCCCAATAAGTACTAAAAAGATCAGAAGTATTTGCATTTTCTCTTACATTAACACTACCAACTTTAAACATTACCTCACGATATTTGGAATAAAAATCACTAAACTTAATTGCACCAGAAGTTGGAACACCACTATTATTTGCCGAAGTATAAGTTGCACTAAAATCTTCTAATCCATCTGTTGGTTCTGCGTGTCTAAAATACTGACTAAAAGATACTTGTCTAACTCCAGCAAACTCATTTCTGATTTGAGAAGCTGAAATAGGTCCAGAAGCTTGCAAAGCCATAACTTATTTTCCTTTAAGTTGATTTACTTCTTCTTGTAGTTCCTTAACTGCTTCAATCAATAATGCAATGATTTTTTCATATTGAACTGCCTTATAACCATTTTCACGAGTTGTTACTACTTGTGGCAATATCTTTTCAATTTCTTGTGCAATCACACCAACATCAGTACCTGAATGTGAATGTATTTCACCAAATCCAGATTTCCAATCAAATGTATTTCCACTAATCTGTGAAAGTTTTTGAAGAGCATTTGGTATTGGTGAAATATTTTCCTTTAATCTCTTATCAGAAGAATAGAATGCAGTAATATCATTTGTTGCACGAATTTCTCCTGCAACACCAGAAGCAGGAGTACCAATACCCAAAGAATTAACCTGATAACTATTGCTGGTATTGAGACCATTAGCAGTAGTAGCAGTAGTAGCAGTACCAGCATTACCAGTAGTATTTTGGTTAAATGTTGGGAAAGTACAATTAGTAAGATTACCAGAAAGTGGAGTACCTAATGCTGGTGTTGTTAATGTTGGAGATGTAAGAGTCTTATTGGTTAATGTTTGAGCTCTGGAAAGAGTAACAACTTCAACACCTTCAATAGTCACAACACCAGATTCACTACGAGCAAGTGTAGTATCTGTTGCGTGTCCAAGTTCAATAGAACCAACACCTAATGCAGTTGATGTAGATGATGTTAGACCACTTATAGGTAACCCAGTACAACTAGTAAGAGTACCAGAACTTGGAGTTCCTAATACTGGAGTTGTTAATGTTGGAGATGTAAGAGTCTTATTAGTAAATGTTTGAATTCCAGTCAAAGTAGCAACTGTACTATCAATCGCAATCGTAACCGCAGTAGAACCATTATAAGAAGAACCAGAAAGTCCTGTGCTTATTGTTAATACAGCAAGAGTACTTCCAAGTGAAACGCCAGAAATCGTACTATTTGCAAGATTTTCATTTGTAATTCCAGCAGTTCCAGAAAGATTAGTATTCGTGAGTCCACTAATAGTATTAGTAGAAGCAGCAATTGATTTATTTGTTAAAGTATCAGTTGTTGCTTTTCCGACTAATGTATCAGTTGTAGCAGGTAATGTGAGTGTCCCAGAAGCAGTTGCAGATGCTTGTAGTTTTGTTTGGCCGGTAGTTCCTTTAAAATCAACACCAGAAGAACTAACTGTTGCAATACCAGTTGTGATTTGATTTGTTGCAGTTAAACTTGTAATAATTCCAGTGATTGCATTTAAAGTTGCAGAGGTTGTAACACCACTTACATAAGCATTTGTGATTGTTGCAAAACCAACTTTTAATGTTCCAGCAAAAGTAGAAAGGCCAGTAAATGTAGAATTTAAACTTTCCTGTAATGTAAGTTTTGCAGTTGTAAATGTTGCCGCAACACCAGTAACTTCTAAATTATAAAGTTGCGAAATTCCTTGTGCGTGTCTTTGAGTATATGCAGTTGTAATTCCACCACTCGAATTTGTTCCTGGGAAATAAGCATCATTATAAATTGTAATACCTTCAAATGAAACACTACTAAAAGTTTGTGGTGTAATAAAAGTTACACTTTCGGTCACATAAAGATTTTTAAACCTTGCAGTTCCATTTACTTCTAATTGATTTGTTCCATTAAAAGTTGCATTTGTTGCACCAATACCAACTTTATCTAAACGAAGAGAATCACTATCTTTTTCTAAAGATATCATTCCAAATCGTTTCCAATCATTATCTACATAGATATGACCCAGATATCCACCAGAAGATGGACTTGAAAGAAGTGATATATCACCAGAACGAGCACCAACAACATCCTCAGATGTTGGAGTAGAAATACCAACAGTAATTAATTTTGATTGCGATGATAAACCTTTAATAAAAAGATTTTTAGTTTCAATTCCATTTTCTGATGTATTTGTAATCTTTTGTGTAAAATTAACTGGTCCATAAAATTGTGATGTTTGATTATTATTTTCTCCACCTTCTACTGTAATTCTTTCTCTTACTACAATATCATCAAAAAATCCACTTAATCTTTTTGTTAAATCGGTATTTGCATCATCTCCTGTATATGTAAAAATAGGTGCATCAAATATTTCTTCTTCTCCAGTTGCAGAGTTAACTTTTTTAGACCCAGAATAAAATTCACCCAAATCATTCATTGCAGAATAAACAATTGTTCCACCATCTTGTTCCTTTGCTTGAGAAACAATAATCTCATCTGCACTTAATATTCTATCTTGTTTTTGTGGAAGACCAGTAGAATAGTTTCCAGGACCACATCCAAGATATTCAAATGTATGTCCTGATGCACGAAGATATGATGGACGATGAAATTGAACTGGTATTACTCTTATTTTTTTAACAACAGTTCCAATAGCGGCAGCAGCAGAAATTGTACCAAATTGTCCACGAATAACAGAAGTGCAATTATCATTTAGAATACGAAGAACTTCTGAATTAATTTGTACGAAGTCGCCTTTTTTAAATCCTGCAATATTAGTGAGCGTAAATGTAACAGCAGAAGCACTTAAATCACTGGAAAGTGTTGTAGAAATACCAGCATAAATGTAAGAAGCACGATTTCCAAGGTTAATTTCCCCTTCACCAATTGGAAATGCATTTGGTCCAATTCCTTGCTTAAAAGCAACTCCACCACTAGTGTAAGTTTTTGTAGCATCTACAACACCAACATTAAAGATAAATGTCGATAAACCAACTACTTCATTTACCGTAAATGATTTATCATAAATGGTATGACCTGTACCAACAATTGCAAACTTATTTCCTACAAGTAATCCGTGATTAATTGTAGTTGTAACTGTTGCAATTCCAGTTCTAATATCTGAAAAAACTAAAGTTGAAATCGGAAGTCCTTCAGAAACAAGAGATGCATATGGAAGTTTCCCATCAGTTCTTGGAGTATAACTAGTAACATTATTTGAGTTAGAAACGGTAAACTGCTTTGAACCAGAAATACTTATAATTTTAAATACTCCATTCAATCTTTCACTAGAACAACCAACAATTTGAATTCCATCTCCAATATTATTGTTAATTGATGTGACTTGTACTGTTGCAAGTGTTGCACCACCAGCAATACTCATCGTATTACCTACTCCATAAACACTACCACCATCTACAATAGACACTGCAGATGCTGCACCTGCAGTCAATTGAACCTTTACTGTTGCATTTGTTCCAGTTCCAGTTCCTCCTACAAGAGAGGCAGAATATAAAGTAGTATTACCATAACCAGAACCAGCATTCAACAATGAAAGTCCCGTAATTGTATTTAAATTATGCTCTCTATCTGTAAAAAAGGTAACAGCAGCACCACTCACCGAAACACCAGTAATTCCAAATCCAATTACATTTTCACGAATAAATGAGTTTAGTGTTTCTTTTGTAATTGAGTTTCTTTTATCATCTGTTGTAACTTTTCCAAGTGGTTCAATATTTGCATAAGTTACCGATGCATTTGGGTCTGAATTGTAATTATCTCGGTCCAACTGTGGATATAAATTACGAATGTCTTGATTATAATTTTGATAACTAATTCCATAACCAACATTTGAAAGTGATGGTGTTACATTAGATGCGATTATCGTAAGATGATAAACACCATCTTGTCCGGTAGTTGAAGAACCAGGAATATGTTTCTTAATTTCATCTATTCTATAAATTGAATAAGTATCATAATATCTTTCACGATAAACTCTTGGTAATGCTTCTACTTGTTGTGATGTAGTTCGTTGATTTGTAATATTTGTAAATGTTCCTGGATTTGTAGTAATACCAGATATTGTAAATGTTTTTGAGCTTGGAACTGTTGCAATTACAAATGAACCATTAAAAACAGAAGATGCAGCACCAGTTGGATTATTTGTGCTTGTAATATTTTGTATATTAATATTATCACCAGAATTTAAATTATGTGGAAGTTCGGTCGTAATCGTAATTACAGGTGATGAATATGATGCGCCTATAATAATTTTTGGATTTTTAAGTTGAATTGTATTTGATAAATCGCCAGTAATTATTCCGGGACTATCAATAGTGGTTGTACTGCTTTCTTGAAGAACAAATCCAGCAACTGGCGGTCTTGCATTTGTTGCTTCTTTTGGTATTACATAACGAACTTTATAAATTCTTTCATTTAATGCACGATTATCTAATTTTCTTTTAATGAAAGTAGATCCACTTTCTAATCCCAATCCAGTTGTACCAAGACCTACAATTGTACTATAAATTTGATTATCTAATGAAGAATTAGAAACATTAATATACCAATTTGTTCTTGCTGCATCATATTGTATTGGATGAGCTAAGTCTCCAGGTTGTTTATCGGTTACCGAACTTACAATCGTAAGAATACCACCAAGATTATTGATTTCTTCAATAATTCTTGGTGTTGCAGCAGTTGAATCACTATAAGTTGGTGAAAGTTTGACTTGATTTGCAGAACCAGTAGTACTAATATAATAAACTTTATTTAATTCAATATTATTTGGTGATTCTCCAGTATCACTGAATACTCTTACCTTCTCACCATTATAAAAGTTATGATTATTTGTAAGTGTAAAAGTATTACTCGATATACTATTAATTCCAGAAGTTCTTCCTACAGTAGATATTTTCTTTGCAGAAAATACCGAACCCCCAGGTGATTGCATCAATATTGGTGCAGTATATGTTGTTTGTGCAGTACCAATTGTAACAGTAAGATATAATATTTCATTTTCTTTTGCACCAACACGATAACTATCTACTTGATGTGGAGGAGCAATAGACAACTTATCATATCCATAAAGATATAAGTTAGAAGTTGTTGCTGCAGAAACTGTTTTAGCAACATCTAATGATAACCAAGTAGATTCACTTTCATTTGTTATAACTTCTCTTGGTGGAATAATATGTGTAATATACCCAGTATTATCACGATTAAATGCATTTTTTTGAAATCCAATTGATTCTAATGATACTGCACCAAAGTTTGAGTTGGAGTTGGTGATAGACATATCACCACCACTTTCGGCAACAAAATGTCTTGCAAATCCAATTGCAAAAATTGATACGCACTGTATAAAACCACCATTTGATGCTTTTATATGATAATTGCTATATGATGGTTTATAAATGGAACCAGAATGAATATGTAAAGGCGCATTTGTAGATTGTGTATTATCTTTATATGATTTACTTGTACTATCATAATCTAAAAATGCATTATCATCTTTTTGTAATGATACACCCGTAAATTGAGCTACAACCATTGATTTGAAACCAGTTGCCTTATTACCATCGGCGTGCATTCCAGACATACCATAAACTGAACGCAAAGAACAGTTAAAGATATATGGTGAAGCAGAAGAAACACTATCTGCTTCTACAACAACTTGAGCATCTGGAAGATAAAGATTAACATCAGGAAGTGGATTAACAGGAGAACTTAAAGAAGTATATGCAAATGTAGTTAATCCAACAATGTTACTTACAACAAATGAACCATTATAAGCACTAGTATCAATACCAACACCACTAATTAAAATTGGAGTATCTACATAAAGTTCGTGATTCACATTAGTCGTTACAGTAATTACAGGAGATGTTGTAACTCCATCACCAGCACGAATACTTGTGATACCAAGATTATTTGCATTTAGATTACCAACAATACGATATTCATCTACATTTGGTTCAAAATCAACACCACTTGGATAATCAACAAGGGCTCTTCCGGATGTATTACCATAAACTAATGTAAGTTTATTATAATACATCTGGAGATCTGTTAATCCAGTATCTGTTCCACTAATATTTACTGTGTTTACACCATCAGCATAAACAAATGCAGTCAGTTTATGGTGCGAATAATTTGGAAAAGATGTAGTATTATTATAATTTTTATAAGAAAACTTATTTAAATCTGCATCAAAAAATGTAAAAACACTAAAGTAACAAGTACCAGTTACATTAAAAATAGATGATGCTGCGATATAATCATCAGTTGGGTCTGGTACAAAAAGTGGACGAATTTTTGTTTTTCTTAAATCATAACCAATAATAGATGTACCACGAGGCATAATTACCCCACCATCTACTGAATTTAATTTATAAAGATCATTTGAAGCACTAAAAAGATCAGTATTAAATGATGAACCAAGTTCAGTAATACTTACACCAGATGACCAAGAAACACCAGAACCAGAACCAGTTCTTTGATATAATGTTCCTGAAGTATTTACACCAAATCCAGGACGATTATCAATATAATGTGTGCCTGGATATACAAGAATTGTAGTACGATCAATCTTATCGTTATTTCTTCCTATCTGATATGAAAATCTTGCAGCTTCAACTAATGCTCTTTGAATAGTTTTGAATGGTCTTGTTAATGAATTTCCTTTATTCTCATAACTATCCGTAGCATCAAAATCTGATGGGTTTACGTATAATATAGATCCTTCAGCATTTTTCAGGAAATTTTCTAATCTTGATAACGGCATCGTTTATAAACACAGATATTTCTTCTGTCTTATTTAGCCACTATATATTTTTTTATGCCCGTGGTCGGATTCGAACCGACCCTGGAGGCGGTTTAAGCGCCCTGTCTCTGCCGCTGGACTACACGGGCATACAATAGAACCTAAAAGGTTCTATGCACACGGAAGGGGTTTGGTAAGTATCTCACCTCATTTATAATATCCCAAAAACACAAATCCGTCAAGCAACAAGTTCACCACGAAGTTCAGCAAGTTTTGCAGTTGCAAGTGCTTCTACACAAGTCCAATAAAGTTCACCACTTACTATATTTTCGTCTGCAAAATGTTCTGCTACATCTTCTTGAAGTTGTTGAAGTTCGGCCAAAACGTCTCGGGTAATCATCATAATGGTTTGGAGGGGTCGTCTTACCCATCCATCATAGCACGGATTGGGTGTGGCGTCAAGAGGGTTCAAAATTAATATTTAGTATTAAAGAAAAATGTTTGGAATAAACTACAAATTTGATATAGATTCTTGTAAATTAAAAATATAATTATAATAATTTTTTTATTATGATTATATCTCAACAGAGCCAGGAAATCTTAGTCCTTCTTTGAGTGCAACCAGATGGGTATTTACCACGGCAATCTTGGTTCCTGTCCACCAATTTGTTTCTAATCTCAAAGAACAAAATCTTATATCTTTATTTCTTATAAATTGTGCTTTAGATTGTTTAGTATAATAAAGAAAACTATCTTCATTCCAGAAAGATACATGAGTTGGATCACACCAGGCACCATTACCTTCAGTAGATGGAACCTCAATAAATGCCCATCCTCCGTGAGCAAGAACCCTATATATCTCTCTCATGGTTTTAATAGGGTCTCGTAAGTGTTCAATCACATGAGAGGCATTAAGTACTCCTACACTATTGTCTTCTAAAGGAATACCTTCGTTTAAATCGCAGATAATATTCCCATCTTCTTGGTCTATTGTAGTGTATCCTTCTCTTGGAAATAACCCACCACCAATATCAATCTTAAGTAATCCATTTAAATCAGCATCTCTTTCTGCAAGTTGTTGAGCATATTGATTATGAAGTTCTTTAGTTTTGATTTGTATTGCATCATTTCTTTCAAGAAAACTATTATCACCAGTAATTCTGTAGATATAAAGAACTTTAGGAACATGATAAAACTTTGTAACCAAATAAGTTCTTATCAGCAGTTCGTGATCATCACACATAGAGAGTTCTACATTATGACCACCAATCTCCTCATAAATATTCTTTCTCCAGGCACGAACATGGTCTGGTGCATACCAAATATAAGATAGAGAATGACTGGAAGGTTCAAAGGTATTCATTACAGTCAACTTCTTACCATTCCAATCATAATTCCTATAAGTCCACCCAAATACAGGATTATAAGGAATAAACTTATCTTCCATATGATAAGTCGCATTATCACTATAAACAAATCCACATTCTGGATTTTCTTCAAATGCGGTTGCAAGTTCTTTCAAACAATCAGGTGTAAGAATATCGTCGTGGTCCATTTCCACTAGAACATCACCAGTTCCTAATGAGAATGCCTTGTTCTTTACATAACCAATGTTTGTATTTCCATCGTAGTTGGTGTATATCTTTACTCTCTCATCATTTAGAATTTCTTTTGAGAGTTGGGATTTCTTAAATTCTCCATTAAGATAAACAATCCACTCCCAGTTCTCATAAGTTTGTTGAGTAATACTAATATAAAGTTCATCAAAGTATGATTGATACTTATGCGAAGGTGTAATAATACTAAATTTCATTTTCAATCAAAGAAGAATAAGTGAAATAATCTTGAGTTGTTTATATTAGTCCCAAAGTATTCATTTGCAGAGTGAATACATTTTGCATCAAAGAGTATCAAACGATTAAAAACATTACCCGCAGTGTCTACAAGTTCAAATTTAGATTTATCATAAAATCCACCTTCAAAAACATTGATGTCTTCAAAGTCATTTTCATTTCTTAATTTTGTATCTTTATGAGCATACAAAGAAGTTCCACAAGAAAATGGTGCATCAGGGGTCAAATATATCATACCAGCAAGTGTTTGTCCATCGCAATGATACACTAGAGCATCTTCTGCTGTGCAATACTGAAATCTACCACACATTCCGTGAGTTTCAGTCCAGTTTGTAATTTTTTTCCCTATAATCTTCTCAAATGCTTCCTTGGTTCCTGGAACAATATATTGATCTTTAGTTCTACTACCCTTGTAATAATCTAAATTTGGGTCAAACTCTTGTTGAAGTGCAAACTCTCTTACTGCATGTGGGTCAGCATAAAAATCATCTACAATCCAAAGCCTTGGTTTAGTTGTAATATTGATCGAGAATGAGTTTATATTTTTTTCTTCATTAACTTTTGAGAGTGCATAATCATGAAGATTATGTGGGTAATCACTACTATCATAATAAATGTTACTATCAAGCAAGAAATAGTAGTCAGGAAATGGAAGTGTTCTTTCTGGACTTATAAGTTTTATGGTTTGCTCCAGCATCTTATCATACTGCTGAAGCTCATCATAAGTTTGTGCAAGATGAACAATGTGTTCATTTCTTACTGGGCAGTATTTTTCTGCAGCATTAAACCACTCAATTGCCTTTTCATATTCTTTAAGATACTTATATCCAAGACCAATAGAGAATGTAGAGAAATAAGACATCTCATGAATACCAAATGCATTTACGTGCCTTAGATATTGCTCAAAGTAAAAAATAAATCTGCGAGCAAACTCTTTGGAATGAGATTCTTTTAATGGATAAAAGTCTCCTGCATAGCAATCCATATAAGATTTTGCAATATACCAGAAGTGATAAGTATCCGTGAGCATTGTTTCCTCACGAATCATTTTTTCTTCAAGTTTAAGTGCATCGGTAATGTACTTGGTCCTTACAGTATAACTCTCACCATCATTAGTTCCAATCATTCTTAAACCACGAGGAAGATTTATTCTCTCAAAGTTTTCCCCCTTCTCATTATCCAGATAGATTATTTCGTGGGCTGGGTCATGTTGAAACTTCCAGGATAGTTTTGCATTCCAAATCCATGCCCGATAATAGATACATCCAGGATTTACTGCAGTAACATGAAAACTTTCAGTATCTGTATTGGAAAATGGTGACCAATCAAAGTCATCATCAACTTCCAAGTATTCATCACAGTCCATTTTCATAATCCAATCACATCCGTGATCAGTTTTTATACAAGTTTGTAAAAGATGGTCACGATTCCAACCAAAACCAACCCAACCTTCTTCTATATTATAAATGAACCCAGGAATGTTCTTATCTGCAAAGAACTCTTTTACAATATCTGGAGTTCCATCAGTAGAACCATTATCTTGGAATACATAAAAATCAATATGTTTATAAACACTCTCAAGCATTCGTCCAATGCCTTTGGATTCGTTCTTGAACATAGAAATCATTACGATTTTTGTTTTTTTATTAATCAAGGATTCAGTTTTCATTTTTTTAAGTAATAATGGTTCATTAAACTCTTCTTTTCTTACATAATCTGGAGATATTAGGGACCCCCAGGAGTATCAATTCCAAAAATCCTACAGTTTTTTAAAAGTTCATTCCATAAAACAATAGAACCACCATATCGTATTCCAATTTCTAATAGAGAACCATCTTTTTCTAAAATTGGTTCTAAAAATTGTTCATAAATTTCAACATAAGAATGATTAGTATCTTTATCAGTACCTCCAAACTCATTATCTCCATTTATATTAAATTTGTTAAGA
>Ga0214921_10001368_pt1 | contig 41973 bp, 45 predicted proteins | sample LL1505_MetaG_FD_177992 | JGI IMG/M metagenome (GOLD analysis project Ga0214921, IMG submission 177992) | Freshwater microbial communities from Lake Lanier, Atlanta, Georgia, United States - LL-1505 | ecosystem: Environmental > Aquatic > Freshwater > Lake | place: USA: Georgia | collected...
AAAGGATGTCCATCATTAGAAGTGCCTCCTCTATAATAAGCAGAAGGTCCATCAATAATATACTTATTTCTGGCAACCTTCGTAACTAATCTAGGCTGTCCATACCTTGATATAATTTTAAATGTTTCATTAATTTTCATAGTTCAACAAGAATCCCTTCTTCATTAGTATAATAAATTTTATCAAACATATTAGTACACCAAGGCATACAATACTTGCATGGCCTTGACATTCCAATATGACCAGTCTTACTAAACCTAGTATTAACAAGAATAAGTTTATCCATACTACATTGAATTTTCCTTACTGCATCTAACTCAGAGTGAAGATAAGGTAACATATAACCAAGTTCAACAGTCTTAGGATGTGTCTTCCAGTTATTAGTACCAACAGCAATTACTTTATTTTTTCTAATAACCAAAGAAATATGAGCACGATCTCTTTGAACTGTTTCAGAAATTTTACGAGAGAGTTCTATCCAATGATTCATTTACTAGTGCGCTCCAGCTTATTGGGAATAAATTACTACAAATTGAACCAACAGCTTTAGCATATACTCTCACTTCTGCCTGTGCCGTATCGTGTGACCGAAGCATGGCCATCCTGAGCCACGCATACAACGAACCTGTCCAGATCCACTCGGTGTACATAGCCTGCGGCAGAACAGCCCGTGCTTGCTCAGGACACACGCCACGCTCAAGTAGTCTATCGTACATGATCAAGGCAGCCGAACACATGTTTTTATAATCAAGCATTATTGATGGATCATTAATAACCTCATCAGATGAACCTTGTTTTTTATTTTCAGCACGCATTCTAAATGCATCTGGAATCCAACAATCTGGAGTAAAGTCAACATAACGACGGCTAATTTCATTCCAAGCAAAACCAACCTGATGCTTTGCTAATTGCCGTGCGATAAAAACAGGAGCCTTAAATCTCATAGAAATACTTGTATGAGAGAAAGGACTCCAATGCTTATGCTTTGCTAAGAACTTAATAAGTTTATCGTTTTGTTCTGGAGAATAGTTTTCAGCAAGTTTATCAAAAGAAACTCTTGCTGCATTAACAACAGAAGCATCAGTACCCATATGATCAATATATTCTACTAATTTATCCATTTTATTTTTCCTCTATATCAAGTGTATCATTACAATGAATTGTAAATTGATTACTATTCATAAACTTTAATTCACCAGACGAACATAATACAATAGCAAATAAATCGTTTTCATAAGGTCCACAATCTCTTACATATAAAATGTAACCTTCTCCAAGTGGAGTATGTACTGAAATAAGTTGTTCAAATTCATGTATATATTTCATATTAATCCTTAAATCGTTGGGGTGGATTTGCACCACCATTTTTATACACGCTTGGGGTAAATGTATACTGTTCTACTAACTTAAACTACCAAAGACACTTACTTGGATTTATTAACACCAAGTACAAAATAACCATCAGAGCTTTTATCAGCCCATTCTTTGGTTACATACATGGAAACGATCTGCGAATCGTCTTCCCATAATTTTCCATTCATAACATCAAACACAGCCTTAGTGTAATTATCCAAGTCTGCTCTCGGATGACTACGCTCTGTTTTCTTTGGCCTCTTTATATAGAGTTCTAGAGTAATAGCTAATGGGCCGGAAAGTAATTCTCTTTCTGTTCCAATTACTTCATATACTTTTGAAGCAGCTTGTTCTCTAAATTCTTTATAAGGACCAGAGTAGTAAGCTCCCCACTTACCTACTCTTGGCCTAGAAGCAGCGACTGGTGATATTTCAAACTTCCATTCCATTAAAACGGAATGTCATCGTCTGTAACTTCTTCTGTCTCTGTAGTTGATGCAGACTTAGTGTTGGTATTAGCACCAACAAAACCACCTTCTACTGGTGCAAAACCACTACCAGAACCACCACCAAGGTTATTCTTTTCAATGATTTGAACACCGTTCAGATATAGACTGAGAGAGTTATCACGACTCAGAACCATTGGCTGAAGCTTTAAGCGAACCTTATCGCCACCAAAAGCAACAACTTCTGTTTCCTTTGCAAGAGCATCTACACAAGGGAACTTAATCTTGTCGATGTGATTCTTGCTCTTAAACTTTACATACTTAACGCCATCCTTATCAACCATACCATTGATCTTCTTTGCTCCACTCTTCTTAAGAATGTCTGCAAGAGTCTTCTGCAAATCCTTATCAGCAATAACGGTGATATTGTGATTAGCAGAGTTTTCTCCGAAGTTAGTATCTGGCTTAAGTAGATTACTCCACTTAACTTCAAGGGTATCAGTTACTAGCGGTGGCAACTTCGCGGTCTTCATTTGAATTCTCCTTATTTAGATTTGTAGTAGCAGTAGTCTGAGCGGCAATAAGACGAGTAACTTGTTCATTAATATTAGTCGTAATTCCAGCTAGAACTGTGCTAATATTTGAAAGATACTCAATTACGCTTACTCCAGTTACAGCTGGACCGTTATTTGTAGTTTCTGTATTCATTGTTATACTTCCTCCTTTCTGATAGTACCTATCATTAGCCCCAACTATCAGGGCCAGTCGTTATAGAAAACCTTACCATTTCCGTCCTTGTCAAGAACCTCAACGGCATTGGCCTCGTATGCGGATAATAGACGAAGACCAAGTTCAGACATATCAAGGTTTTTCCATTTGCTTTTAATACATTGTTCAATATTATGCTTCATCCAACTATCATCAGCAACAAAATCATCAGAAGTTGGGTAAAGATCGTTTTGACTAAATGGTTGAGTTAGTGGAAGCCACATTCTAACAGTAAACTTAGGAGTAACAAACTTAAACATTTCTTCAGTAAGCACAGCAAACTTTTTTTGTTCCATATTATACCTCACATATTCATAAGTTCAAGATAAGGATGACCATCAATTACAACGCCACAAGAAATGACTGGCTTCTTAATTAGGTTCTTACCATAAGCCATTTCATATCTATTCTTGTCTACACCGCACCCAACATCCATGCCAAAGATCCTACGATCAGGGCCACAAAGCCAATTGATGCCAGCAATAGAATGGTGATGTCCCATGCAAATGGGGAATGCCGACATCTTAGCCGTATTAAAAGCTGGATATTGAGAAGAAGACCCAGTACCGTGTTGATAGCGAACGCCGTCAATAACATGAGCATACATCCACTCCCATTTAGTTGTTGTATAAACTCCATTATAGTCTTTCAGATAAAAATCTGGAATACCCATATTTGAAGCTAATCTATAAACTCTTTCGTCGTGATTACCAATACAAACCTTTAACTCTGGAAACTCTTTTTCCCATTGCTTAATACAAATCGAAGCCTTCTTGTATTCAGTAACAGCACCCTCGTTTTCAGGATGCTTTGCATGAAACGAAATACAATGGTGATCAACAACATCACCCATATGAACTACTTCATTACACTTGTACTTATCACGAATCTTTTTAACAAATGTAAAATAATTCTTGTGAACCGCAGGAAAATGCGTGTCACCTATAACTAAAACTCTAGACATTATTAATCCTCATTTATATAGATGTTTATGTTCATATCAGTTTGTTCTGGAACATTTTTTAACATCATTTCACTATGACAGTTATCTAAAAATATAGCACCAAATCTTCCAGTTGGAAACCACAAGTTTATGGTTTTTTTAACTTGGTCAGACAAAGCCAAATCAACAACACGCTTAACAGCATTTTCCATGTCACCTTCATTTTGTACCTTTATAATCTTTCTTTTCTTTTTCTTTTTTGCCATATAATTCCTTAGTGAAAGAAATACTCTGCTTCAAGAACAGAAGAAATATTTAAAGATCCAATTGCAGGTGTGCTTGGAAGTTCAACCCCTAATGAATTCTCAACTTCTAATTTTAGTTTTTCAAGCAAAGGTTTTTTATGCATAGCATAAAATTCTTCTCTTGTATACTGACGCATCAATGGAACATATGGAGCAGAACACCCATATGAATCATGGACAAAACTAAAATTAGTAATACCAGCTGTAAGCATTTTATCCATAGTCATCCACATATGACTTGCATCAAGACTGTGGATATAATTTGGACTTACTGCCAAGTTAACTTGAGTATCATCAATCTGACTTGAATCTGTAGAACCAAAATGAAGTTCTTTCATGTTGAACAACTTTGCAATTGATCGCCTTGTTAGAATTTCATAATACTGATGGACGACTTTAAAACCACATGGAGTAGTCCACTCAAGATTTTTACCCATATTGCTTGCTATATCAGCAATTTGCTTTAGCCATACCTTACCATAATTTGCATTAGTTAAAGTATTCTTTAAGCACTTGTCAATATAAGTAGCCAGCTCCATAACTGCACCAGCAATACGATCTTTATTAACCCAATCCAAATGTCCTTCAGTCTTACAGTATCTTCGAATACCGTAGAATGTAACACCGTATGGATCTGTCATAACAGCTCTCTTGCATACTGATCTTGGAATTTTGTTATCCCAATGATTTAAAAATAACTGTGCCCAATCCTTCGTATCTGGATCTGCATTGTCATCTTTAGAATCCTTTGACATTGAATTAGTCATAGAATCAGCAACAAAACCATATAAATCCTGTGGATCTTTATGTCCAGTAAGATTTACTTTATAAGCAAGATCAACATCACGCATAATAGCAGCCCAATGTTGAACACCATTACATGAACCATCAATTTGAATTGGTAGTTGAGTAAAACCATCTGTTCTACAAAGTTCAAAGATTGCAGCTAGTCTTTGAAAACTAGGATTCTTTTTCTTTTTGTCACTAACCCAAAACCATCGTGTTTCAAATGGATCTTTTGCAGTATCTTGAATAAGATTAAGATTATCATTAACCCATTTAATACGATCTGCAAATGGTAACTTATCTTGATCAAACAAATTAGCAAGATGAATCTTTAACCAGTATATACCGTTTTCAGTTTGCTTTATTGGTTTAGCAAAGTGAATTAAACTACGATCAAAATCTGAACTCTGTGGTGACAATAAATCACAAGCAGTATAAGCACGACCTCTAAAGTCACATGTGTAGATATGATAAAAGAAATTCCACTTCATCAAATCATTTGCAACCTTAAGCCTTACCAACATACGACCACGGGATCGTTCTTCTTTATACCAAGAAGACCAAGACTCTTCTTTACGCTGACACCACTTAGCCTTTTCTTCTTTTGTTCCAGTTTCAGGATAAGCCTCACCAAAATCAAAAGCATCAAAGTTATACGCTGGAAGATTAGCTTCTCTTGTATTGTTGTGGAACATTGCATTCATTACTGCATAGACTTTATAATTAATAGCCCACTCAGTATGCATCAATGCATTCAATCCACGAACAACCATTTCACTAGGAGTAGAGTTTTTTTGAACTACAGTCTCATCCCAATGAACATCTCTAAACTTCTGAACAACTGGCTTACGAATCCAAGGCATTAAGTTACCACCAGACGAAGTAACAGTATGTTCAGCAGGAGGAACAATCATAGGACGATACAGTAGACTTGCTCTTGAAATCAAATCCTTGTGTCTATTATGAAGCTCCCGAAGAAGTTCATCGGTAAAACTTACAACAACTCGTTCATACCAACGATTACCAATACGCTTTCTAAAGTTTCTGATGGTAATGATATTACTCATCTCAGCAATACGAAGCATATGATGACCAAAATCTTCTCGTTGTTTTCTAGTAAATTGCTTTTTGTTAATGCAATTCATTTTACCAGAAAAAGCACGGCATCGCTTAACAGTCCAATTCTTTTGGTAATGAGACTGCTTTAACCAATCATCTCTAAAATCTTTCTTAGCTGCTTGATATGAAACAATATCAATAGCCATGTTAGAAATCTGATGTGCCATATGCTGTGCAGATGGTAAAGGTAAGCTATGAATATCTCCATCCTTACCATCCATCTTACGATCCCAAGTGTTTGAGTTAAACCACTCAAGCATTAGACATCGGATAGTAATGTCAGCCATCTTACCAGCACCAACAGCAAACAAAGGATATGCCCAATCAGGAGTCTTACGATTCTTTGAAACCATATCAATCCACTCTTGATAGAATGGAGTGAGATGAATAACACAACTATCTAATAGACCTTGTTCAGGATATCCTTCGTCAGGCGATCTGTTATACTCTTCCCAATATCTATTGTTGGAAAGATTTAACATTTCTTCTTCAAGCATTGCTTGATAGTTTTTTCTACTTTCCTGAACTTCTGGCTTTAGTAAATCCCATAACTCAGGCATAGTAACCTCCTATCAAAGAATTTCAATATTTTTCTTAATAATTTTAGCAATATCCTTAAAAGTATAGTGCTTATCGTAATCACCGTCATTTAAACCTGACAGATGAATACCATTTAACCAACCTTTATTGGTTGACATTCCAGCCCAATTCTTAACAGCAACTGGAAGAAAATCCGTTTGATTACCATACTTAAAACAAGAAAAGTTTTTATTTCCATTATACTTTGCATTAGTAATCTTGATAGATCTCTTTTTCTTTTGCTTACGATCTTTGTCATACAGATCGCAAAGAACTCCAAGACAACAGAAACAATCATTCTCGGATCTAAGGGCAAAATGACCCTGCTTATAGTCACCAGATTCAAGAGCTTTAATCCACATATTTGCAATCTTTTTATCCATATATCACCTTTATAATGCGTTATAGGTATGCGCATCCCACCATCAAATTAATGATTAGACAAGAGTAAGAGCGTGACGGAAAACTTTCATAGTATCATCCTGAGTAAGTCCTGCAAGATTATCCCATGCACGATTCTCAGGCTTTGCCACACGACCTCTAGCAGCAGTACGATGCTGGATAAACTTGCTAACAGCATTAGCAGCCATCCAGATACTAGCTCTACTCTTAGTCTCATCCCTTTCACGGTCAAAGGTTTCAGACCAATTAGACACAGCCTTTAGAGCATTGTCGTAATTATTCTGTTCATGTCCATTGCTTGGATTAGAAACAATAGGAGCCTCAATCATACCCCAAACATCCATCCAAAACTTCTGGATATCATTCTTGGTAAGTTCACGGCTTGCAAGAGTATTAACAGTCTCACGGAAGAACTTACCAGTAGACTTGAATTCACGAAGTGCTTCACGCATTGCATCCTTCTTGTCTTCCATAGTAGAACCCTTGTGAGTAATTCTAAACATATTCTTTCCACGACGAGCCTTAGCAATTGCCATGCTAAGAGTATTCTGACAAACAATACGAACACTTGTTGGCAAGGCAGAGAAAGCAATACTACCATCATGGCTATTGATTAAACCCATGTATTCCGTAACAGTATCGCCACTAGAGCCAGCAACATCAAAGGTATCACCACGAAGAAGAAGAACAACTTTGCGACCATTCTTAAGACTAAGCGCAGACTCAACCTTAACATCATTACTAAGTTCATAAGCCATCTCAAAGTGTTCCTTATTCTGAATCACCTGATAATCAGCTGACTGAACACTAAGAATTTCCTTCGTATCTTCACGAATAAGAGCAGCGTAATCAGTACTAAACACATCATCACAATCAGGAATACTAGCCTTAATGAAAGAAGACTTGTAAACATTCCAGTCAAGACCAGCAGCACTAAGTGCATCATTTGGCGACATATCCGAATCAACAACAGTACCAAGACGATGCCAAGCAGCAACGCGGTTAAACACAGCAGTATCCTTTTCCATAATCTCGTGAGCCATTATAGCACACCTTTCTGCATCAACAGATGCTAATTAGTAATCAGAACGATCACGAACTTTGAAATCTTCTTTAATACGATCTCTTTTTTGTTTGCCCCAACCTTTATTTTGTTCTTTCTTTTTATACTTATATCTGTCTTTATCTTTGTTTCTACTTTGTTTCATATAAACTCCAATAGTGAGGCTACGGAGATTCGAACTCCGGTCAAGAGGATGAAAGCCTCCTATCCTAACCACTAGACGATAGCCCCAACATGACCAAGATGGGATTCGAACCCACACTACAAACATTTTAAGTGTCTTGACTCTGCCGTTGGTCTACTTGGCCGTAGTATTTAAATCTTACCATCAAACAAATCATCAAGTTGCTTAATAATTTTTTCAGTATTCTTTTTCTTAGGCTTCTTCTTACCAAAGATAGCCTCATAGTTCTTATCGTATTGCTTCTTATCCAATGGGCGATACTTATCACCCTTACCAGCTGAATGCTTGCCGCTCATTATATCACATCTCCTTGCGCTTGTCAAGTTTCTTTACTTCATAATTGTCTGGATGAACAGTATGACTTCTACGCCACTTATCGGCCTCTTTATCAGATTCCCAATAAGCAATGTCGTTTTTATTTTCCATCATCCAATCTTTTAAATTTTTACACCATAGACCATATTTCATAAAGCGTTCCTGAATGGAATCGAACCATTAGCCTTAGCATTAGAAGTGCCACGCTCTATCCAATTGAGCTACAGGAACACATTAATCAATTACCCTTGTATGGAGGAGTAGATTGAACAAAACCATTCAACTCCTTCATAACGGATTGATAAATTGTAGTCACAGCATTGCAAAGACGCTCATCAACAACAGACTTAATCAGATCATTAATATAACGCATATCGTTATTATTAATAGTACTGCCGTTCTGCTTAAGTTCTTCAAGCCTATCTCCAATAACATCATTAACCATAGCATCGACTTCAGAAAGAATGTCATCCTTCATGTCTGAGATATTAGAATCAACCAACTGCTCAGTCTCATAACGAATGTTTTCAACATCATCCCTAAAGTCACTAAGTTCGGTTTCAATCTTCTCATCAATAAGATCACCAACAGTATCCTTAATCAGTTCATCAAGCTGCTCTGCAAAAGTACTCATTACACTTTCCTTTCAAATAGAATTAAACAACAAAACAATAGTAGGGATGGCGGGACTCGAACCCGCATATACGCGATTATAAGTCACGGCCTTCCTCCAGTTCAGGCACATCCCAGTAAATTATCTATACTCTGAATTATCCTTAGTATACTTGTGGCACGCTTCGTAAATGTTGATAGCGAATGCAGAATCAAAAGACTCAATTGGTTTGAGTATTGAGTTTTCATCTTCATCAAACTCAATAATTGAAATATCAGATATCTCTACATCACCAAGTTCCCATTCCCATTCTTCATGGATACCTGTAGCACCAAAGTAATCATACCAACCAATACCATTATCAACAAGATGCCAGAATTCAAGGGATCTAAAGTTAACTAAGTAATCAACACAATTAATATTAATATTGATTTCTTCATAGTCTCTAAATAACTCTTTCATAAGATTCTCCATAAGTGCCCACTGTAGGGATCGAACCTACGACCTATTGATTAAAAGTCAACTGCTCTACCAACTGAGCTAAGAGGGCGAGTATTGTGGTCCCTATCAGTAGCCCCAACTTTAGGGATAGAAACCGATCAGATTACCGTCCTTATTCTCAAGCCAAGACTTAAAATTAAAAGCGTCTGACTCATCTTCAAAGGCATCAATAACCTCGACATTATTCGAACCGTTACCATAAGAACGGCGGACCTCATACCATCCAGTATTAACCTTCATAACATAGTAATTAATCATTGATCATTTCCTTCATGTCAAACATAAAATCTTCTGGGGACTTACCAAGAAGATAATAATGGTGCGGCATAAACTGAGCAACATCTTCCCAAACAAGAGCATCATCAAGTAACATCATATCTAGACGATGAACCCAATCAACATACTTGATATCCATCATCTAAACCTTCTTCCTTAAAAGCATTAAGCAAATTAAAATATGCCTCTCCCTTTTTAGTTACACTATAATAATCAACACCATCCTCATCCCAACTAACAGAAACAAGATCATTAATTAAAAGCCAATCAAGAGCGTCATTAAGTTCAGCTTCAGACATTTACCACCACCCTCTCAGATGAAGATTGTTATCAAGACAAACATTAAAAAACTTAAGAAGGTTACGAACCTCATTAACAGTATGGGCATAATCAATCTGCTTTGTATTATAAAACAATTCATTCAGAAGTTCCTGTGCTTTAGTGTCATCAGGATTCTCAGTAAAGAACAAAGCAAACTGATCAGCAAGTTTACGAAGATCGTCAAAAGGAATAACCTGTTGATAAAGAGTAACCTCATCACCAGTCATCCATTGAACAAGAGACTCGTAAACCTTACCACGAAAACTAGTAGTATCAGTATGCAGCTCACCGCCACAAAGATTAATCCCAGCAAATAATTTGGGATCAGCATTCTTGGTTTCCATTGCATAGATATCAAGACCCACTATAGTTCTCCCAAAAATATTGGTACAATTCATTACCAAACTCATCATCCTCTGTTGGCTCAATATGAGAGCCATAGATATCCTCAATGTGATCAATCTCAACATGAGGAGCACCATCAGGGTCTTCAATATGACTCAGGTGAGCAACATACTCATCACCCATATATTCAAACTTGTATTGACTGTTATCCATTCTTAATCTTCCTTGAAAAGTCTGCCTTCCATTGATCCGCAATGCTAGGATACTGAATATTATTACGCATGATAGGAGCATACACATCAATAATACCATCAAAGTGATCCTTCTGTGTCTGATTCCACGAATCATACAGATCACCCCAACGATAATGTCTACCATTCAACTTCTTACTAGTCTTCAACTCAAACCGCTTCATCGGTATTCTCCTTATATTGCTTGAGATCATACTCCAACTTATGAATCTTATCAAGTGCAACTTCAAGGTTACGCTTATAGAAATCAATAGAGTCTAGAATATTTGACAAGCATCCAACATACTCTTCTCCAACACCATTGATACCATAAACCTTACGGAATACAGCAGGATTAACATTTCGTGGGTTGTCATTAGAAAGACTGTTAAACACATGGTATTCAAACAAGAGCATAGATATCCTTTCCAGTAGACTGTGCTGCGGAGAACATAACACTAACTTCTGTATAAGTAACCATAACAGATTCCTGACCAAGTTGCTTGCAAAGTGTATTGATTAGAGCCTGAACACAAGCATCAACTTCTTCCTGCTTGTCATAGGTAATACTAACCTTCCACCATTCATCACATTGAACCTTGGTGTCACTCATCTTATAGAATCCCTGTCCTTCAACAACAGAACATCCACCAAAATGAGTAGACACATACCAAACAAAGGTTTCAAAGATAGACTGAGCAACATCAGTCTTAGCATACTGATTGTCATGCTTAGGAATAATCACACTAGTTTCAGTCGGCATTCTCAATCTCCTTTACTTCATAGAAACCATCACCATTGTCAACAAGTTCATACTCGGTATCCTCAAACATCTCTTGAATACCAAACATCTCAACCAACTCAGCAGGAATAGGTTCATTATTGATCTCATACGATTCCTCGTAGATACCATCAAGATCAGTACCATACTTACCAACAAACCCCATACCGGGTTCATAGAAGTAAGCAGTAATATTCCAACCATCCTGAATCATAGCCTCATAAACATTCTCTGGAGGACACCAAGCAGACTCAAAAGAAATCTCAAGATAATCATTACCAGTCCTACCATCCGGGAACTTCATCCAAGAAATATCAGATGCTTCCCACTTGGTAGACCACTTATCAATAGCCTTGTTATAATCCCATTCACCAATAGGAATAATATGCTCAAAGAACATATCAAGAACAAGAGCATCCTTAAGATCATTAATCTTATTAGGATCAGAGTGCTTTGCAACAACAGTATTCATACACCAGTTAGGCATTTGCGTTATCTCCAAGATAGAGTTCAAGATCATCACGGTGAACACACACAACATCAGCACCAACAACACCAAACATTGCTTGCATTGCTGCACGATTAGCATCATACTTAGTATCGTGATAACTGAGAGTACGCCACTTGCGATCATCAGCAGTACGATACACTACCCACCAATCCATATAAGTATTAGGTGCACTAGTTTCCATTTGCCAACTCCTGATAAGAATTCCACAGAGAACGAGGAATAGAAATCACAACATAATCATCTTCTTCAGCGATTAGTTCTGATTCAACAATACAATCAACAGCAGCATAAGCTGCCCAATAATCATTGTCCATTTAAGTTTCGCTTATCCTTGTAATAAAGAAACAAGATCACGGGGGACAGTACACAAAGAACAGTAACCTTTATGTACCAACTGATAATAATAAACTCATCCATTGTCAGTTTCTCCAGAATTTTCAACATAATCACATTGAGTAACCATCTCATAATACAATGTACTAACTTGAGACATTTTATAAACTAGCGTACTCATGTGTAGGTTATAACGCCAATCATCATCACCATGACAACCTTCACCATTATCTGAATGGTATGGTGCTTTCTTCATATCTTCTGCAATACTAACCATTCTATCGCGCAAACAAATAAGAACGATTTCAAATTGTTCCCCACAAAGTGTAGTTTCACGATTCTTCATTTGATTCTCCTATAAGATGGAAAAGAACAGACAAGTACATCGTAGGGGATTCTCCCGAAAGAGAATCCCGTGGCGAACCACTTGCCTACCTAGGTTATGGACTACGCGTTTACCTAGTACCCTACATGTGTCTCCTTTGTATAGGTGTAGTTGCTATACAACATATGTGGTTATCTAAGAGGCTACCACGCGAAATGCCTGAAACACTCCCATGATATTTCTACCATGAGAATGCGGGAGAGATCAGTTATCCAAGTTTGTTTACATTGTGCAATGCAACACAAGTAATAACAATACAAGTAACAACAACCAAAGCAATGGCAAGAAGCTCAAACATTCTCAAACCTCTGAACCTTCTTCATCAGAGCACGATTCAACATCTGTTCGATTTCAAGACTTGCCTGCAAATCCTTAACAGTATCCTGCAAAGACTTGACAGTAGAGCGAAGTTCCTTCAACTCAGCATCAGTCAGATCAACACCTGCAATGTCTTTCCAGTTCATATCGTTTTCCTTTATTGGTTCAAGAACTTTGGGGTCATACCAACGCTCACCACAACACTCACAGAAATCTGTAGTAAACCACTCTTGCTTCTTTAGTTCAGCCCAAGCACCATCCACAGATTCAGCACGAACAACAAACTCAGCAGGGCCAACATAATAGCCTCCGCTATTGTTCTGAACAAACTTATAGGTGTTCATGCTGAAGCCCTATCAATCTGCATCTGAAGGCTTTCAACTTCCTGAGCATAGAGGTTCAATGATTCATACATTGAATCAACTAATCCATGCTTATGGAGTGGCAAAGATGCCTTCAGGCGTTCACGGAAACCTTCCTGAAGAGCAATGATACAACGGTTAGTTCTGTCTCGGAAGTTTGACGAATGCTGAATCATGTGCAAACCTTTCCCGGCATTGCCGGATAAGAGAGTGTGATTTATGTCTACAGTTATTCCATAAGGAATAGTTAGAGTCCTTACACAAGACCCAACATTACAAGGTTTACCACAAACCCTAGTTACTTCTACAATCCCAAGGCACACAAAGAGGGTGCTACTTGTTGCAGAGATAGTGACTATTCAACTGAAAGATATCCATAGGATGTTTCACCTAGGGATACCCGATCTGATCCTATTATATTCTTCTAGTGGATCAGCTAGAGTATACTATGAACGGCATACAAGCGTTGATCTATTGTTGGTTTGGATTCTTTCCTAGTGCTCCAACCGCATAAGGAAGAACCAATAGATCAGTAAATACCCCCATTCACATCCGTCGATATGAATGGGACGCACTATGCCTAAAGTCTATTTATACTCGCATAGTCGAGTGTTATCTCTATAATATAACTATTGATGGATTAGAGATAACAACAACCTCCATCAACCATTGTCCCCTAAATGGCCTACCATAGTGGGAGGACTACTAATCCACTACTACACTCTTGCGGAGCGTTTCCCATATTGGTTTGCAGCCAATACAGAATCCTATTGTGTTCTTCCCGTTGCAACGGTTCACACCTTGAAGTTCATGTATGGTTTGACCTTCCTACCATAAAGGGATACAACATTTGGATATGTTTGGGGTAGTATCATTCCCAAACACATAGTTATTCTGTACGCTCACGACAAGCGCAATATCGGGAACTACCCTTTGCTAATACTTTACGGGTTGATGGTTAGCAAACCATCCATAGAATCTTGTCTATGGTCAATAAAGATATCTCATGGGTATTTCACCGTGAGATACCATAAGGGAAGATTCTGTGGTGTCATCGTATTAGTTGAGTAGTGTTCACGGTACTTGCATAGTTGAATCCTATGGTGGATAACCCTATGCAACACATAGCGACCTACTCTTTACGGTTCGCTTCCACAATCCTGCCTAGTTACGTGGGTAACAACTCCCGCCCGTGCTTTCTCCAATACTGAAATGGAGGGCGTGACCTACAGTACAGGGAAAGATATCTATGGGGTATCTCACCCGTAGATATCAGAAGATCAGCGAATCACGATCATCTTATCCTTCGCATTCCACGACACAGGGGCAGCCTTGTCGATCAGGAGGATAGCCAACACCACACGCTTTCCGCTCACCTCATTAGGCTGTACACCATACTTGACAGACAGGAAGGATCGAACGCGGATAATGAACTCCGCGATACCCTTGCGACTACCGGACAGATTCACCCATTCCTTGCGCCAGTCGATACGATGGTGATCCATAGTGTCTCCATTTCTCCCATGAAAGGGATAAACCCCGGTATTACTACCGGGGAGAATCCATGCCATTGGATTAGAGGCCAAGGTCGATAGAGACAGACAGAGCCTCGGCCAACTTGCGGGCATTGCGAGCCTCAGCATTCTCCACACTAGCGGGAATCGAAGCCTCCACGAAAGTCTGCCACGCAATCTGATTCGTGGTAATCGTGCAGCCAAAATAGTCTTCGATCTTGCCACGAATCACGGTAGCGTTGCGCTTACCCTTGTTCGACAGAATCCCCGCCTTCACCAGCGCATTGAACACCTTCACGACACAGGCACGCTGATCAGCAATCGACAGACTGTTCCACTTGTTCATTCGGAATCCTTGCCCATTCCGGGCGGTTATAGTAACCCTATGCACCAGACCATCTGATGCATGGGATTCGATACCCTACCATAGCAGGATACCGAATCCCCCCCGAACAGGTTGCCAAGGATTCCTGATATTCACGCTGTATCTTTCGGGAACCATGCGGGTGCATGGACTCGGTACTCGACCATCGCTAGAAAAGAGCAGGAATCCACCCATTCGGGGAGGATCGGAAATAGTAAACATTGGCTGTACACTTGCATGGTAGCGGATTACGCCGAAGCATTACCATGCACGCCCATTTCGGGCAGCCTTGACCAGTCCACACACACTAGCGGCCCCCCGATCATGCGGGGGCCATTGCGCCTTTTGGGCACTAGGTGTAGAATCCGGGCCAACCATCCAGTCGCGTGGATGGAAAAACCGCGTAGGCGATACCCTCGACCTCGCATCGTGTGCATCACGCAGGGGATAACTGTTACCTTGTTGCCGCCCAACTAGCGCGGAGTCCAACATAGAGTACTGGTTTCACCACCCATGATGCCCTTGCGGGTCATTAGAGATCGTTGAATGTCGCATTTGCGCCCCACCCCCGCACAACTCGGGGGACACCCCATCATAGCGGATACCCAATTCCCCACTAAACCATTCCGAGGGTTTAGCGTTATCGGCCCCTTGGATGTAGGCCGTCCGATAACCTGCACAGGGCCGTGTCCGGTAACGCGAGGGGGGGCACGGGGGGACGCGCGCGGGGGATTTAGGGGGATACCCTCTTATAAATTTTTGACCCCTAAGCCGATTTTCCAAACTCTCCCAGATGGACTTGAACCAACGACCCGAGAGTTAACAGCTCTCTGCTCTACCGACTGAGCTATAGGAGAATGTACCCCTTAGGTATCTGGGGCTACCGTAGGGGATTGTATTATTCAATTTATATCGAAATCGACCGGGATCATAGTGTAGTGTTATTTTGTATTGATTACAATGAATCCCCTTAGATCCCTTTCGGGAACTAAAGGTATAAATACAAATATTTTAAAAACTATAGAATTCCCATAGGAGTATCTTAAGGATACCCCTATGGGAAATATCTATAGCTCCAACTATTTGTTTACTGATTATTGGACATGTCTTTCAATAGGTTGGCCAAGTCTGTAGATACACCTTTATTATTGGTATATGTTATTGGTCTTTGTATTGAATTCTTTCTATCTTGTAAGAACTTGTTGGTTTCTTCTAGGTATCTAGCTCTATTATCCTTTAGTTTGTTTTCAATTTCTCTAGACTGAACTGGGACAATATTATGATTACTAGTTACATTCTCAGGTTTATTAATATACTTATTCTTTCCTTTTTGGATAAGCTTAAGATATTTATTTAATGAGTTGTTTTCATCAATTACTTCTAGTTCTTGTAATAACCTAGCTGGTACTGCAACTGGGCTTTTATTGAATGTAATGTTATAAGGAATAATATCACCAAACTTGGCAATCATTTCTTCCTTAGACATTTCACCACCCCTAGCTAATAATTCCTTACCAGAACCCATTGCCTTGCTTACATAAGCATTGAGTACACTAAAGGCTGGAGGAGAAATTGGGTTTGAGAATCCCTTGTAGGTTCCTCCAGTTAGTTCTGAGAAGGTAGCTAGCGTTCCTGAGAACAGGCCGGATAGAGAACCAAAGACTGGGAGTGTACTAGCCATTCTAAATACTGATGTACTTGGGTCTTTTAACTCTTCCTTAATATCTTTAACATCTCTGCCATTTAACCAATCTATTATAAGTTCAGACATATATGTTAAAGCTGAATATAGAATAACTATTTCAGCTAGAACAACTGTTGGTTTCTTTAGCTGTAGATTTTCAAGTACACCGCTTTTGAATGATTGTGACCATTGCAATAGCGATCTAATAAATCTACCAATACCAGTTTTAGAGGTAATTGAAATATCTTTATTTAATCCTCTTGATTCTGAAATTAAACCATCAGTTGAGATCTGTGTTTCAAGTGCGTACACGAAATCACTAAAGGCTTCATCTAATACTTCTTTTGGAATAGGACCAATGGGGCCAGTCATATAAGCATCTACCTTTGCTTGTAGTGCTGTTAGATTAAAGACTCCATTCTTGTTAGTTCCTGTTTGTTCCATGATATACTTTAGTGCCTTTAACTTATCAGCATCTAGTAATCTAAATCTCATAAAAGTTAAAGCATGATCCCAGTTACCACCAAACCCAGCTTCTCTAGCTAGTTTCTTTTGAAGAGCTGCTAATTGTCTATCTGCCTTTTCTGAAGTAATAGACAACGCTTGTAGTCTTTCTAGTTCTGCTTTATTGGCTGGATTTTCCATTAATGCCAACAGTCTTAAAGCAGCTCCGTTTACAATATACTTAGCATTTCTTTGTGTAAATCTTCCTAGTGCAAAGTGTTTTGAAATACCAGTAATATACTTTACTGAACCAACTTCTACACCAAGATTACCTATTGTTTCAAGAGCAGCTGTTAGTTTATTGCTATCTTCTCTTGTCTTAGTCAATCTTTTCCACCAACTATCATTTAAAGATGGAACACCTGAAACGGAGTTTGTTTGTAAATATCTATCTTCAATTTCAGAAAGATAACTACGAATTCCGTGTACGGTTAAGAATGCTTGTTGTTTTAATGCTTCTGATGGTCTTCTATCTAAGAACATCTTAAATACACCAAACGCATTATTTATAGTTTCTTTAATACCAACTTCTGGTAGTGCTGTAATAACATTGATAAAGGATTCAGCAGTGCTACGAAGACCCCAACCCTGACCTGATGTTGCTCTTAGAATACCACCAGCAGATCTACTAAGTTGTTCTCCTGTCTCACCGTATGCAGACATAATGCGGGGATTTCTACCAGCATATTCAGCATAATCTTCAGCGAGTCTTTTCATACCACCTTGAAGATCTTTCTGTAGTGATTCATTTGATCCAGCCATTCTCATTAGTAGTTTACTGGCTGCATCAAATAGTTCATAGATACGAACACCCTTTACACCAAGCATTCTATCCAGTTCTGCTTGTACTAATAATTCAAAACCTCTATGGTTAATTAGATTATCATAAGCAGCTAGTGGGTTGGTTCTGATAATATCTTTTATTAGAGGACTATTAAATACTTCCTTCCAATCAAGATTCTTAACAGCAAATCCTTGATTATCTCCACCCTTACCAAATAATTGTAAGAATGCATTATCACCCATTTCTGGCTTTTGAATATATCTATGGTAATTACCTTCTCTTAATTTAAAGGCTAGTAGTTCTTCCATCATAACTTGAAGAACTGGTTTTGTATTACCAAAGTTAGCCTTCCATTGATCTGCAATGTGAGTAGTAACTCCATCTACTGTTTCCATATATCTAGCTAAATCTCTTGGACTTAGATCGTCTACCTTTTCTGGAATAGCACAGATTACAATTTGACCTGTTGCTGGATCTTCATAAGAGAAGAACTTAGTATCAGCTTCTCTTCTAATTTCAGGAATCTTCTTAAGATCAGTACCGGGAGCATATCGTCTATTACCAGCCTTAGCCTCTAGTCTTGAAAGAGTATCAGCATCAAAACCAGTCTCTCCAATATGTAGTTGATCTCTACCTTCCTTACCACGGTTTGTTAATGGGTTTGATTCTGTATCCCATAACCAACCCATAGCAAGCATAATACTACGATCTAATGTTTCATCGTTTCTAATAGTATCTTTTCTTACTCTAACCATTTCATCAACGATTTGAGTACGGTCATTCTTAGTTACTTTATCACGATCAAATGTTAGTGCAAAGTAATTTTCGGCTGGAACTGGATTACCAGCGTCATCCTTAATACTAATCCATTCAGTAGAATTTTCTAGATCTAGGATGAACTTATTTCTACGAATTGTTTCATCTCTTAGATTCTTTGCTGAAGTAAAGACAGCATCAATGTATGCTGGTTGAGCAGCTGAGTTAATAGCAAGAACTGCTGTTTGAATATCTGCTCTTTGTAGTGGTCGTTTAGTTGATACTAAAGATTTAACAATTTCTAGTTCAACTGCTTGCATTACTCGTAGATCTCCTGTTTGAATAGCAAGATCTCTGTTTAGTGTAATTAAAGCTCTCTTTGATCTTTGAACCTGATTAGCAACACCTTCCCAAGTTTTAAATGCGTGTGTACCAGACTTTACTAACTGGTGTGTCATTACCTTTCCGTTTTCTGCCATTGAAGAAAGCCATCGTAGTAGGTTGTTCATACTACGAAGAGTTTTGCCTTCACCAGTAGCAAATGAGGTAAGACCAGACATCCAACTTAGTGTTTTTCTAAATGCGTTTCTATTTGTCTTTTCAGATCCTCTAAACAAACTAGCAATCCAGTTAGTAGATCTAAATACTTCTGTATGCTCTGTTGCTAGGTTATTTAAGAAGTTAATTAAGATACCTTGTGTTGGTGGTAGCTTTTCTGGTTCTATATCAATTAGTACACCCAAACCTAAATCTCTTTTAGCAGATTCAATATCTACTTTTACTTTTGCTCCAGCATAAGTTTGTGCTGCATAACTACCCTTTTTCATTCTAACTTTATCAGGATAATTTAGTGTAATGTTATCTGCACTAAATACAAAATCATGTGGAGATGGTGGTCTAGTAAACTCTGGTAACTCTGTGCCATATCTTGCGTTATAAGACGCAATAGCTTGATCAGTCTTTGCTTTTGCAAAGTCTAGAATTTGATCCATAGTCTTTACTGAGATTTGTTCAGTTGGAGTACTTCTTGCATCTAGTTCTTTTGCAATTTCAATATCATAGTATGACCAGAAAATATTATTAATTGTTTCAAACCTAGTACCAAACTTTTCTTGATTAATATTAGAAATTGTTGAATAGATGTTATATACTTTATCTAAGAAGTGTAAGAATTGATCTGGAATTGTTTCAATCTTTTTACCAAGATTTTCTCTTAATCCAGAAGTAATTCTATGGAAGTTAAGTAGTAGAATCTTAACAAACTTAGGATCTGTTCCAGAGTTTCTAAGTAAAGATTCTCCAGCCATCATCTGAGCATCAAACTTATCTACATCATTAAGAACAACTGTTTCAGCTTTTCCTGCTTTAATTTTTGGATCAGTAGCTGGTGTTCTACCAGTCTTTGGGTCCATATCAACAGGAAGTTTTTCTGGATTAACTACTGGCTTATCTATAATAACTTTTGGATCGTCAGCTACAGGAGGTTCTATTGGTTTTCTTATTACTGGTAGTCTACTAGTTGTATCAAGCGTTGTTTCTTTCTTAACTACACCTTCTTTAGTTGGAACAACAGCTACAGTTTTCTCTTTTTTCATAAAGCTAACTAAATCAATATTTTGTTCTTTTAAAATATCAATTAATGTTGTTTCTGGTGTTTCAGATTCTTTTACAATAGAAATTAAAATATCTTTTTCTAAACCAAAATCAGAAAATCGTTCTTCTGGTGTTGCTTCTAAAGCAGAAATAATATCTGGTTTATCTAAAACTAAAGTTAATGTTCTAGTAGTACTTTTAACCTTTGTTGTACTTACAAAAATTGGTTCAGTTTTATCTGCTGATACAGTTACTTTATCTTCTGGTAATAGTACAGAACCACCTTTAATTGAATCATCTTTAGTTTCACCAGAAACAAACATAACAGTTTCTCCAACTTCAGTTTTAACTTCTGGCATTGCTACTGGAAGTTCAGTTGTTTCTTTTGAAATAGCAGCTTCAATATTAGTTCTAATTTTTCTAGATGCTTCTAGTTTTGCTCTAGCTTCTTCTAATGAAACAACCTTTGGTTTTTCTTCACCACTAAGAATAGCATCAGACTTTTTGGCAAGAACTGCTTTTGCTGTTTCTGTAATATTTTCAGTTAAAGATGTTGGTCTTACTTCGTCATTAACAAGTTTAATTTCTCCATCAATCTGCTGTACTTGTTTTCTTAAAGCAGCCTTAGCATTCATTACTTGTTTATCAGTAATTCCAAGTAGTTTTGCAATACCCTTATCAGTTACTTCTGGGTTGTTTTGTTTAGCAATTAAATACTTAGAAACTATATCCTTTACATTTGGCGATAGTGTTGTTTGTGTAACAATAGAAAGAACAGTTTCTGCTTGTTCTTTAGAAATTGGTTTACTACTTTCAACCGCTATTCTTGCATCAGGAATATTAATTTCTTTTCCATCTTCTCTAACAAGACCATAAGAAACTTTTTGTGCTTTGCGCTTTTGTTTTACCGCAGCTTCTTTTGCTACATTATTAGCAAAACCAAAAGCATAATTAAACTTTTCTTTTTCTGTAGTCATCTGAGACAAGGCAGCATTAACCTTATCTCTATTCATAAGAATTTTTTCAATGACTTTTTGTACTAGGTCTTCTACAGATTCTGTTTTAATACCACTCCAGTTATCTTTTAAATACTTTCTAATACTAGCACCAAGTTTTGTTTTTGCTGTTACTTTTAGACCGGATACTCCAGCTTCTCTTTCTTTTTTAGTAGATACTGTTTTAGTTACAACCTCTCCAATCATAGTTACAAAGGTATCAGCATCTTTAATTTGACCAATGTCTTCTGTTATGTATGTATCAGGAATTTTAACTTCTTCTTGTTTATCTGGTACTTCTACAACCTTTTCAACTAGCTTTCTTTCTTTCTTAATCTTCTTTTTCTTTTCATCAACAAGAAGACCAGATAGTGCTTTAGCAAATCCATCAATATCTGGATTTTCTTTTGCTGCATTTAATAGCTGTGCTTCAAATGCTTTATCTGTTTCAAGACGCTGGAAAACTGGTTGTAGGCTAAATACCTTACCTACTTCTGTGTCTTTCATGTAAGTTTCTAGTAAATACTTAATAATACTATTTTCAGTAGTTGTATCTAATAAAGCATTTATAAGAGTATCAAAATCTTTAATACCATGTGGTTGGTTTGGGTTTCTAGATAATTTGGTTACTATTATATTATCATTAAATACAAATTCTCTTGCAAATCTTTCTTCAATACCGGATAGAATTAAGTTTTCTGTGCTTTGATATAACTTGTGATCAATAGTAATTCCAGTATACTCTGCAATATTATTTAATACATCTTCAAAGAAAGTAAATTGAGTTAGGTATTGTCCAGCAATAGTTTGTGTTGTTTCGTATGCTTTATCTACAAAGAAACTACCAATTTTATTTTGTAAAATTTCAGTAGCTTCTTTATCGTTTTTAATTCGTTTTAAAAAGTCTACAATACTATTAACATTTCTATACATCTCAGCCATAGTAATGTTTTCTTCAAATAAAGACGGTAAAACAAAGGCAATAGATTTTGCTTTATATCTATCTGAAAGATCAGATAATTCTATAAAGTTTTTTATAAAATCTGTTTGAGTATTAAGAAGCTGTTCTCCTGTTGGAGAAAACATTTTATAGTAGTTTGCTTGTAATAGTTCTTGTACTTTATCTGGAATTAACCAATAAGATAATGCTAGTAAGTTTGTATAATAATCATCTTTATATGCAATAACCTCTTTTATTAAATCTTTAATGTCAGAGTCTACAAAATTACTTAAGCTTTCTACCTGTTCTCTATTTAATGTACCATCATATAATTTTGTTACTAACTTTCGTTGTACTTCTCTTACACTAGTAGCATCTAAAGTTGTTTCTGCAATTATATCAGCAAGTAATTTAGATGGTGTATCAACCGATGCTTTTTCCATTAAAGTTTCAAAAATAGAATCTATATAACTAGTGTAAGAAATACCATCAAAAGTTTTTCCAAGGTTCTGTGCTAATCTTGTTTGAACCCTCAATGAGTGTAATCCTAAAGAAGCTGAATTAGTAACAGTTCTATAATCAATTTCATCAGCTACTTCAATTAAACCATTAATAATATTATCTAGATCATTAAATTCTGATTTTCTTATAATATTAGATAGTTTACCCCATACATCTTTAATAAACTTAAAGAATGGACTCATTACTCTTGTAAGTAAGCTTTGGTTTTCTAGTTTAGATATTGCTTCTACTGATCTAGAATAAACAAGGCTTTCAAACATATTTGCAAAAAATTCTGCTACATTTCCAAAAGAATAAACAAAATTACCGTTTAAATTTCCCTTTTCAAACACTGCGTTATCAAGATCAGTAAAGAATCTTACTAAATCAAAATCTACATAATCTGAGTATGCTTTATATAATTCTATTTGTTGATCAATATCTAATACGAATGAGTAGATATGACCCAGTTCGTGTAAAGCAACTTTAGTTATTAAGTGTGCTGTTTGGTTTGGTGTTAAAGAACCAGCTTCAGCTCCTTTTACTATTTCATTAACAAATACAGAAAAACCAAATTTAATTTCTCTTACACCAGCATCCGGTAGTGCTTCACCATAGAGACCACTTTCACCAATTCTTTCTAAATAAGTTACTAGTTTAGTTGGATTTAGTTTTAAATTAGCAATAGCAGAAGCAATTAACTTTACTGTTTTTTCTTTAAGTTCTTTTGCAGCTTTAATATCAGTATGTGGGAAACTATTATCAAAATATTTTTGTAATACTTTTTCAAAATAATTTATAAGTTTTTCATGTTCTGGTGAAATTTTCTTAGCAAAAGAAATATCTGTAAATGCTTTTTGTGCTTTCTTTGTTTGAGCAGCATTTAATGATCTTGGTTTAGTCTTTCGATTAGCAAGAATAGCATTTTCTTTTTGCTTTAGTTTTCTAACTAATGGAGAATCTGTGTCTTTAACCTTTAGTGTTTCAGTTGGTTTTTCTTTACCAAAAAGATATTCACTTAATGCTTTTCTAAACTTTCTATTGAGATTTTTTTCTTCGTTAATACGACGATCAAAATCTTCTCTTGAAACATCTTTATATTTTTCAGCTAACTCTAAGAATTGAGTTTTCTTTTCATTGCTTAAAGTAGAGAAGCCTTTGTTTTCTTTTCCAATTAGATCTCGTTCTAGTTTTTGTAAATCGGCAATGTGTCGATTTAAGTTTATTTCTTGATCTGTAAACCAAGTAGAGTCTTTGGCTGTTCTTCCACTTTCTTTTAATTGCTTAAGAACATCTAAAGATCTTGTTGCAAGTTCTTTTATTTTTCTAATCTTCAAATAAGGTTTTGGTTCAGCTTGAATAGTTTTAATATCTTCAGCTGTTGCTACAACTCTTAACCAATCCTTTTCATCTTTTATTTGATTAGCATCAATAGATCTCTTACCGTAATCTAAAATACTTTCTCCAGTAACCTTATTAAAGATTGGGGACTCTGGAGCAGAACCTAGCTTACCTGCTCTACCGTCTTCTTTAATTGTAGCAGAGTCAGCTGCTTTTTCAGCATCGCTAGCAATTCGTTCTAGTCTAGTAGGAACCTCTCCAGTAACTGGAGGCAATCCTTCTACCTCAACAGCTCTAATCTTAGCTTCATCTAAACTTAGTTTTGGTATTTCATAGATACCATCTTCTCTTCTAATATATACATTTTCAATAGTGTTTTGTTTTGCTGTTTCATCTATCTTTCTAATTTCATCTTCTCTAAACTTATACTTAGTACCTTCAATATCAATGTCTATTGTTCTAACACCTTCTACTGCTGGTACGGCTGTAATTGGATCTACTTTAGTTTCTTCAACAGCTAAGGTAGCAGTTTCAATAATAGCATCTTTTGTAAGTGGAGTTGGGCTAGTAACAATAGCATCAGTTCCTTCTGGTGTTTCTAAACGAGCAACGCCAGTTTCATCTGTTTTTTTAAATAGTTTATTTTTTAATTTACCAAGTCCTTGAGTTGCGCCATATAAACTTGTTCCAAATAGGAAACCTACAGTACCAGCAATAGCTAATTCTTTTTTAGAATACTCAAATTCATGGTCTGTTTGAAGACCAGTCATTGACATAGCTATTCTTGTTGTTTGGTCCTTTGCGCTTGCAATTGTATTTAATACAGCACCAGAACCACCAATATAACTAAGTCTTTTTAAATGACCCATCTTTTGCATAAAGCTTGGTAGTTCACCTGTTGCCAACGCGGTACTAATACTAAGTCCTTTTTGTACAGCTTGTAATGATTTTTGTAGTTTGATTGCTTTATTAGTATAACCAGCTGCCTTTAGTGCTGCAAGTCCACCCTTTGCTGCTGTTCCAAAACCAGCAGTAGCTACTGTGGCTGCAATACCAATTCCAATGTCTGGATCATTAACAGCAATTGTTGGAAGATCGGTAATAAAGCCAATAATATCTCCAACAAAATTATCAAATAGTACACTATCTTTTTGGTATGCTTCTATTTTTTCTTGAAGAGTTGATTTAAATACTTTATCCTGTAATATAAATAAAGCATGATCCTTATTGTTTGTTCCAATAAAATCAATACCATCAATACCCTTTTTTGATAAAGTTTCTTTTACTTCTTTTGGTAGATTAAGTTGATTAAACCACTTTGCTCCATCAAAGTTTGGATCTTTTTTATCAATAAGCGTTTTAAGATCGTCCGCAATTGATCCAACTCCCTGTTCAAAAATATCAAAACCGCTGTTATATTTTGCTAAAGATAATTGAATTGCTGATTGTTTAGCATATTCATCGTCTAAGTTATTTTTATATAGTGGGTTGTCAAATGCGGTATCAACCAAAGCACCAATAAGAGCGTTACCAGATAGATAACCACCTTCAGCTTGTGTAGATAACATCCATCTACTGATTGAGCCAGCATCTATAAATGCTTTATTTCTTTCCTTAAATTGTTCTAGTGTCATTGGTTCTGGTACTATATGTGATGGAATTTCTTTACCATCATACTTAATATCTACACCACCACTAGATGACCATGCTAGCTTGCCTTCTGCTGTTTTTGGAACACCTTCTTCATAGTAAGCAACTGGTTCATTATCATTACCAAGATTTACTTTAACAGCTTGCTTTGCTGCTTTAATTTGATTTAAATAATCATTATAATCCTTTTCAACCTGATCCATGTTTTCAATTAATGGGTTTTGAATCTTGAAATAAGGACCACTCCAATATCCTCTCTTTGCTCTCTCTAAAGCAAATCTATCTACATCTCTGCCTAAGAAACCAGAACCAGCTCCTCCAGTTAATAGATAGTTTGCTTTTCTAAATTCCCAAAAATCATCATTGTTTGGTTTTTTAATTGACCAATTTTCCTTTGAACTAATAGCCTGTAGATTAGTATCAGGCATTACACCATAACGCTCTGCTTCAGCTCCTTCTAGTGTATTAAAAGTAAATGGAGCTGTTAAGGTTTGCCAGTTATTAAAGAAAGACCTACCAAACATTACTGGAGCAGTTGCTGTAAAGTAAAGTTCTGGTAGTTCTTGTTCTGGTTTATAGTTAACACTTGGACCTAGTTGAAAATTAAAATTATTTAAACCATCAATGTTGATTTTTTCTGTACTCATATGTTACCTTTCTGGGAACTTGTGTGCCATGAATAAGTAGATTAAACTTTATTTGGATTGTGAATACGATTCATATTGCTCATTAGCTCATTTACTCTTTGCTCATAAAAAATTAAGGGATTGTTATAATTCCAATTACCTTTTGAATCTCTTTGTGGTTTTTCTTCCGACTTAGTAAAGAACTTAGTACGCATTAGTTCTTTTTTAGTTTTACGAGCATCTTCTTCAGCTTTAACAAGATCGGGGTGATCTTTATTTAATTGCATATATAATTTATCATCACTACCATCAAGAGGTCTTCCAAGTTTTAGTTCTATTTCTTTAGTGTATTTTTCAAATAAAACTCTTGCTTTTACTCTAGAAATAATAGCGTTGTATATAATGTCTAATTCATCTTTTGGTATTTGTCCTATTTCTAAATCAAAAGCTTGATATTCCTTTTTTAGATATTTTAAATTTCGTTCATCAAACTTTTCTGAAAGTTCTGTACCTTGTACCCAAAGCTGTCCTTCTTTTTCTCTTCTTTTTACAAGACCGCCTTGAATTTCTTTTTTACCCGTTTCTTTATTTAATCCCTTATTATATAATTTAAGTGCTTTTGGTACATCAACAAAATTTTCTTTATCTGATAATGCTTTTGTTATTGTTTCAAAATTTGGTTTACCATAAAAATATTCACCATAATTATATGCAAACGAAACAATAGCAGCTTGTTGGTTTTCATTCATATCATTCCAAGTTGGTATTCTTTTTTCTAAAGTTGGAATAATATCATTATAAATTTTATAATTAGCCATATCAACAGCTTCTTCTTCTGTTACAGTATCTCCCTTTTTTACTGTAGTACCATCTGAATATCTTGTTGTTCCGTAACCAATAGTCCAAACACCGCCATTATCTTGATATGCCTGTAGTTTTAAACCTTCTCCAGCTCCCTTTTTATCTCCTAATATTTGCCACCATATATCACCTTGTTTATCACTAACAGCACCGGGAGATATTTGTTTTGTTTGTTTTTCTCCAGTAAAGAAATCTCTAATTGTTCCAATTGCCCCACCATACTTGAAATTAGGATCACTAGTAAATGTTTGTTCTTTTACTACTGGTACTTTTTCCCAAGATAATGTATCATAGTTCCATTCCATCTTTGTTTGTGGGGTAGTTTCTTGTTTTTTTATCTCTGCTTGTTTAATAGCTTGTGCCATTAACTTGGTTGGTGTAATTGTAATTCTATCTTGAATACCTTTTAAGATATCGTTATTACTAGAATCTATTGGTGGTAAATTTGGAACGCTTGTTTGTGCGTTATTTAAGAACTGTTTTGTAGATAGAGTTACATCTGCTAAAGTAACAATAAATTGTTTTCCTTTTGCTTTTTCAAATAATGCAGCAGATGTTTCATCTGTTAACAGGGCTGAATATAATTCAACAGCTTGTTGCTGATTTAAACCCATATTTTGTTGTGCGTTCTTTACTAAGAAAGGCATCTCGGATTGTAATGCCATTCTAAATTCTGCAATTGTATCCATACTAGAATCTTGACCAACAAAAATAGAATCTTTACTAGTATTTCTATTTGGTGTTTTTAATAAACTATCTTTAATTTCAACAACTAATTCATCTTTAGTTTTTGGTGCAACAAAGTAATCAATCTGATTCTGTACGGTTTTTGGACTAGTTGTTAGTTTAATCTGATTTGGGTTTGTTCCACTTTGTAGACTATTTGCCCATACATTAAAATCAGAAGCAGGACCATAAATATCTATTGCTCCGCTTTCGTCTTTAATATCAGAAAAGAATGACATAGACTGTCCATTTACTGGGTTAATAAATGAACGCCCATTTTTCATTTCAATTGGTATTACTGTTGAGTCTGTTAATAGCTCTCCTACTCCATCTTTATTATAGAGTGGAATGCTTGTTAAAACCATATCTACTCTGGCTTCACCCATAGTTTTATTTCTATAGGCTCCTTTTGATTCAGATAGGTTTGGAGTCCAGCCCCATTGATCTGCTGTTGGAATTGCTTCCATAGCGGTATAAAAAGATTTTTGAATTTCTTCTTCGGTTTGTGGTCTTACTCCACCATTAAACTTAGTCAATACTTGGTCGCTAGATGCAAAAGCAAGCTTATAAATAGTTGCCTTGTTTGGACCAGCGTCATAAATTTGACCAGTACTTGGATTAGTTCTTTCAATATGAATTGTAGACACTAATCGTTGTAGTTTATCTACTGGGAATAAGGTTCTTTGTTGAGAAAATGATTCGTCAATACTACTAGCAATAACTCCTGTATAGCCACTAACATCACCTTCTAAATTAGTCATTGCTAGTTGAGAAGCATAACCAAGTTTCAATTCCCCAGTTGAACCATCATTTAAAGATTCTTTTATTGATTTTGGTAATAGTTGGTTTTGTTTTAATTGTTGTAAAGTTCTTTTTGTTGGCTCTGGTCTAAAAATAGAATTTGGAGATACTAAGCCAGTACGAGTAAATCTTGGATTATTGTTTGCATCTACACCTTTGATTGTATAGGTGGATGGTGTTAATAAAGAAGATACAATAATATTTTGAGATATTTTTTCTCGCTCATCCTTGTTTAACTCTTGGTCTGGTGTAATATAAAAAGATAAACCAGACATATAGGCTTCTCTAATATCTCTATTTTCTCTTAGAGTTTGGTTTAAATTATCTTGTGTAATATTTAATCCAGATGTTTTTAATTGATCAATAAAGAAGGATGAATATGAGTTTTCTAATGAAGTATACTTACTACCAATACCGCTAACACCAGCCTGTTGACTTAATGATGTTCGTGTTGACATTGCTTTTGTTAGTGCACCCATTGTTTCTAGGTTTGTTTTACTAACAAGTTGTAATACTTCACCACTTGATTTGTTTGTATTTCTTGAAAGATATCTAATAATTCTAAGTCTATTCATTCCCTCTTCAGAAATATTACTATCTTGAGTTTGCATATACTCAAAAGATTCGTCACTAATTTGTGGAGCAATGTGATAAAACATATCAAATGTTTTTGGATTTTCTGTTCCTAAAGAAGGAGCTGAAGCTAGAGCAGTAGCAAGTCTTTTAAATTGATCTGGTACTTGAATACCTGCTTGTGGATAATATTCTTGAACATATTGTGCATATTGTTGTTTTCTAATATCTTCAGGAAGCTCCATAAACCTATTATTATCAATTAATGTAATTCCAGTATTTGGATCTTGCTTAATAATTAAACTTTTATCTTGAAGTAAATCTGCTTGTTCTTTTGGCAATAGGATTTGTTTTAATCCCGGTTCGTTTTGATCTACTACTTGATTGTACTTCTTTTGTGCATCTGTTGGTTGAACTTTACCAAGCTTGCCATTATTAAAAGCATTTGCTAGATTCATTTGTTCATTCATAGTTAGCAAAGCATCTCTTTGAACTCTTTCTCCTGCTTCTGCTAATGACTTATAACCTTTTCTAGCGTTATCAATTACATCAAACCACCTACTACCAAAACCATCATACTTAAAAGATTCATTTGATTTATAGTTTCCATTTGCATCCTTAACAAATAAAGGATTTTCAAATTCAAATACACTATTTATTTTTTCGGCAGCTTCATTTTGTTGCTTATAAAACCCATCTTGTATATTGTTTATACCGCTTACTGCACCATCTGATGCAAAGTCAGAAGGCAGTCCTTGTTGTTTTTTGTTTGAGTATGAGTCATATACTTTAGTTTCAGCATCATAAATAATATCAGAAATTTCAGCACCCTTTTTTTGGATATTATATTCTAATACTCTTGGAAGGATATTACCAGCTACTTCAAATGCTTTTGCTCCAACACCATACCAATCAAAAGCACTAGTATCAATACCACCAATCATTTCTCTTGGAGCGGCCATAGATACTTCACCTTCTTTTACAAAGGTAGCTCCTGCAATTTGTTCCTGAACTTTTGGTGCTTGTATATTTACTTGGTCTGGATTAATTATAAAATTATTTGGTGTTGGGGGCATTTACATCTCCTTGAAATAAATCTTTATATTGATTTAAAGCCATATATAAAGTTTTCATTATATCCTTTTCGTTTTTTATACGACCGCTGTTAATTTCTCCCATCATACCTCTCTCAATTAGAGTTTGATATTCTGGTTTTGCAAACATAGAAAAAGCCTCATTCCACTTATCTGGTGTTAGTGAACCAGTTTCAAGCATATTGGCAGCAACACCTTCTGATGCTTTATTATCTAAGTTTATTTTAGCTCGTTGATTTGCAACATTAGTTTTAACAAAGTTTTTAATAAACTCTGGTGCTAGCTCATCAACCATAAGTTGTTCATCTGTATTTGGAGTTCCATATGGATCTTGTGGAAACACTTGAGATCTATCTTCCAAATCAAAAGCTGGAGTAAAAACACCATCTTTATTTGCTACACCAAAACGTCCGTTTATTGCATTAGATACATCTAAAAGATTCATTCTTTCTAGTTTTAATAAATCTTCAATATGAGCATCTTCTGATACATCGGGATCTAATTCTTTAGGAGTCAGTTGTTTAAGTCTTTTACTAAGATCATCTTTATAAACTTGCTTTGCTTTATTAAGATTAATATCTGCGTTTCTAGTTGAGAAGTTTTGAAGATCATCTTTAAATTCTTCTATCATCCACTTTGGCCATCTTGAAACTTTATCTCTTAAGAAATGTTCTTTTTCAGTTGGACTTTGAAACATTTCCATTTCTCTTTCTGTTCTAGAAATAAGTTCTTCTTTAGCTTTGGATTCTCCGTCTGGGTGTAACTCAAGATACTTTTTCCAATACTGTTCTTTTATTTTATCTGTTGGTAATGGAAGGTCTTTTGTTGCTTGTAACCAAGTATTAAAAAACTCTTGTTTATTATTTGGGTACATTTGTTTAATACTGGCTTCAATTTTTTCTAGTTTGTTTTTAGTTTGGTCAGCTCTTATATCTGAAAATCTTTTACTATTAGTTTTTCCAGTATAAGTTGTGCCTTCAGCTATTTGTTGTAGTTTGTTTAGTTTATCAGTATTCATTTTATCTCTCTTTATGCTGCGCCCATAGCACTTCCACCGATAGATGAAGCATTGCCCCAATCAGTTATACTCTCACCAAGACTACCACTAGGACCGCCACCACTACCCTTACCGTATAATAGACCAGCTGTAATACCAGCCTGTAGGCCGCTAAGAGCACCGCTAGCAAGAATCTGTCCAGTATTGTTTGCACTAATCATTCCATCATAACCGGGTAAATAAGTCTGTAGTTCTTGATAATTAAAATCTCTTTGTGCTAGTTTATTTTGATAACTAGTTTGAATATCTCTCATTTGATTCATTCTATTTACTCTGAGATTTGCCATATTAACTGTAGCGTTTTCAAGATTTTGTCTTAATAATGCTCTGGCTGTTCCTGAAGATGATGATATATTTCTACCGCTTACACTAGATAGTAATGCTGAGTTTACTTGGTTTGTTTGTTTACTAAACTGACCTTTTGCATTGTCATAACCAAGCTCTGTATAAACTTCTTGAATTGCTCGTTCGCTAAGTGCTGTTCTTTCAATTGCTTTATTATTAATTGCTTTAGCTAAATTAGCTTTTTCAATATTACGATTATTTGCTTGAATCTGAGATTTTCTTTGGAAATTAGCGTTTTGTGCAATTAATTGTTGTTGCATTGCTTGGGCTTGTGCTTGATTCTGAGCACCAAAACCCTGCATTAAGCTTTGACCAATAGACAAAGCAGCCATTCCACCACCAACTGCTAATGTTGCATATGACATTATTAATTTCCTTTATCAATAAGTATTGTATTATTTTTTATTTTTTCTGTCTGTAGTTTTTCAATTTCACTGGTAAATTCTTTTTCAGCTTCTTCAACACTAGTTTTGTTTGTGTGTATTAGCGTAGTCCAATATGTATCAGCATGGGCTATTCCAGCTCTCTTTGCACCCCGTATAGCAGGGATAACATGATAACCAGTAAAGCGTTGTGGGCCATCATTTGTAGTGACTGTTATATCACCACTTATAATACAGATATTATCTATATTTGAAAAAGCACCAGTAATTAAAGTACCTGCTGGTATAAAAATTGTTCTTGAATACATAGATCCAAATATAAGACCTTCTGTTTGTAGAAATACTTGTGGCATATCTGAAGCAATTTTCTCCAACTCAGTTACTTTTTGATTATTAATTCTTTGTAGTTCTTCTTTATCAACTATTGGGAGTATATCTGTCACCTTCTAAATCTCCTTTTTATGATGCTGGGATATACTTTTTGGTTAATATTTGGATTACCATTAACTATTAAAGCACCACTTACTCTTTCTCCAAGTAATCCTAAAGATCTTTTATTACTCATCCAATCTTTAATCTGCTGTTTATATTCTTCTTTTTTATTCTTTTCTATTTGAGAATCAGCATCAATTGATAAAGAATCTTGCCAATAGGCTACAGCACTAGCTAAAATATCTACTCTATCGTCATGCTTAAGACTTCCACGACGCTCTGTTATTCTTGTTATTTGTTTTTGATTTTCTTGATTCTTAATAGCTTTAGTATTAAAAATTAATTTATGTACTGCCATTATTGGTTCAAGAACTCTAATAATTCTTTGTTCTTTATTTCCAGTAACTTTAAAATCTTCTATTGCTACTTGTCCACAGATCTCAGAAACGACTGGCCTTAGTAAATTACAATACATAGCATCACCAAAGTTAGCTTCAACTCTAATTAGATTAATATCATATTGATAAGCTAACTTAGCAATCTTCTTTAATAAGGCTTCTTCGTATCCTCCTTGCAAACCAAGCAATTCATGTATGATGACATAGCCATTGACAAATGACGCAATGCAAATAGCCGTTTCATCTGATCCACGGCCACTAGGGTCAACAAACATTGCAGTCTGCATATACGGTATAAAATTAGGGCTAATCCATTGTGGTTCATATAGTAGATCTCCTGAAATACCAAACGATTCAATTTGTTTCTTTGGAGTACGCTTTTCCCAAGTAATCTTTTCAGGGAATACTTCAGGATTAACATCAATAACTATTAAATCTTCTAACTTAAGAGGATACTTAGCTCTATCACTAAGTGTAGGATCTAATTTATAGTGAAGTGCAAATAATCTTGGTCCAATCTTAGCTTCTCTAGACTTAAGTACATCTATAGGGAATCTCTCTGGTTGTGTTGATTCTCCTACTTCTAGCTCCAACTTTAGGATATATTCTGCACAGTTATCTATTTCACCCGGAACATCCGGATTTGGCATAACTGCTGGAAACTTTATAATAGGATAAGAGTTAGATAATTTAAGATAAACACTATCTGTTGATTGATATGTTCCTAGAATACGAATACAACCATCTGGTGTATTGTTTCTAATTTGTTCTAACTCAGCCAACTTATTTAAAAGTTTTTCTCTTGCTGAAGGAGTATCTGCGTTTTCTTCAATCTCAACATCGTCTACAATAATATCATCGGCGTGGCTACCAGTTATCTGACCAGTAATACCTCTAGCATAGCAAGATAAATCCTGACCGAATACTGTACGACAACCAATATTAAAACCGAATGCACTATCTTTATCAAACTCTTTTGGTTTAAGATGGTTGCAGTATGGAACAACTTCTAGGATTTGTCTTACCTGAGCAATAAAGTTAATTGCTCTTAAAGTTGTTGCAGATATAACCATAATAGTTCTATCTGGGTTTGTTAGTAATCTCCAACTAGCAAAGCAAGCATTGATTACAGATTTACCTGCACCACGACCAGCCTGTAATTGGAAGTCTCTTGGTCCAGTTTGCATTAGATCTGCCATAGCGTATTGTAATGGTGTTGGCTCTCCAAGACCTAGGTACTTAAAACAGGCCCATAGGTGGTTTCTAAAGTCTTCAACCATTTCTTGTGGTGCTTGCATACATCCTCCATAATAAGAACTACAACAATTATGTCATAGTTCCTTGTTATCAGCCATTGGCTGCTTTAAATTTAAATGGAGCCTTGGAAGCCATCTTAGCTTCTAGCTCATCTAGCGTAGCGTGGGAGATACCATCCAGTACCTCCCTATTGTCGTTTATAAGCCCTCTGATGACCGTATAAAGCCCCGGAGTACATCGGGTGGGGTCATCTAGGTCTAACAGCAGCTGGCTCAGTAAACGGTCGTTAAGGCGTTTAATGAGATCCTTGTTATCGGACATGTTCAGCCCTTAATCCAAGTCTTGATCTTATCAACACTTACGATATGGCCAGCTACATAACCAGCAAATAACATAAAGCAACCAAACCAAACACTTCCTAAAAATGATTCCATAGTTATTCTCCTTATTAATCTAAATAAATTAACTCAACTGCATCACATGCAGCCGCTTCAGTTTCCTTATTTCCATCCCATACAATAGATTCAATTTGACTTTCTTTTTGATCTGAAAGAATTCTAATACTTTGAATATCTTGTTTTATCTTATCTGTTTCTTCGTTACTTAATAAACCCAAAGCAGCATTTCTTTGTTTATATTCTGGTGCTTTTTCTAGTATTAATTCCATCGCTCTATCTTTTATTGCTTTTATTTGGTTTTGTTTTACTATTGAAAAAACTCTTAAATCTATTAAAGTAGTTGACCCATCCAAATTAGTTTGTACTATTTTCATGTTATTGTATCTGTAAATATATACAGGGTAATGTTGTGTTTAATGATGCTCCATTAGACTCTGTTAAAGATCCTACTGTTGATGGTGCTGTTGATCCAGATGTTACTGTTTCTGTGAAACAATAAAAAATATAGTTTGTTCCAGATTGAACTTCTCCTCCAACAGTTCTATATGAAGAAGCTTGATCTATTTGTATTCTTCTTAACACAGGAGCAGCACTAAATTTATAACCAACCCAATAATGTCCGGGAGGTAATGAAACTGTTGTATCACCAATAAACGCAGCTTGTATTGTATTTGTTAGTGTTATTGTTCCTAAATCATAAAGAGAGTTTCCAGATGGATTTCCTGTTGATGATGATGCACTATATATTTTTGCTGTTATTGTTCCGGGACTTGCTCCGGGACTTGTGCCAGTACTTTGAACCGCTGCTTTTACTGAAATATTTCCCGGTCCTCCAATAGTAAATGGTAAATAATATACAAGAGTGTTTGTTGCAGCAGAAGCAGAAACAGTACCACCTGTACAATAAGGAGGATGTAAGTATTTTAAATTGTTTCCGGTTCCACCAGAAAGTGGTTTAAAAACACCTACTCCTGTCCAAGTAGATAATGCTGTGTTTTCGACATCTCCTAAACCAACATCTGATTTTGAAACTGTATCCCATGCAGGAACAGCAGATATAGAGCCAGTTCCTGTTTGTGATAGAACTTTTTTAGTTGTAGTTGTATTTCCAGAAAGTTTAGTAAGAGTATTTGTTGCAGATGAATATATTAAATCACCAAGAGTATAACTTGTCTGTCCTGTACCACCTTTAGTTTCACCTATTGCAGTTCCATTCCAATTACCATAAAAGTTAACAGCAGTTACATCTCCAGTAGTGGTTGTATAATTACCAGAAGAATCTATAAGGTTTACTGTAGGATCGCTGATTGAATAACCAGCTTTTGAATTAAATCTATTAATAGCCATATATTATTCCTTATGGGATTGCAACTGCTGGAGCATTCCAATTTCTATCCATACCAAACATACAGAATGCAATAACTCTGTGACGCATGGTATTATTAGTTAATGGAGTAACTTCAATATTAAATGTTTTTGTAGCAGACCTATAAGCAAAGTTATAAGTACAAATATTAGTAGTTGTTGCTGTATGGCCATACTCAGTATGATCTGGAGATGGTGATTGTGGATTAGAAGTTCCATTCCAATCGTGATCCATAAGAACTAACATCTTAGTAAGTCTTCTTTTTGTTACTGCTTCTGGAGTAGCACCAGTTCCTGTTGTATCTCCAACATCAGTTTGAATAATAACATCAGCAGAACCAATAATAACATTAGTAGCTATATCAGTTCCTTGATATAAAGGAAAAGACATCAATACTTGGTTTGCTGTTGTAGCTCCTGTAGTTACTTCGCTAGTTATAATTCTAGAGACTGTATCAATTTGAGGGGTATATAAAATTGGATTAGCGTTATATACAATACTACCAGTTCCAGTTTCATCTGTAATAATTGCCGCTAGTTCTGCTGAAGTAGTAGCACCAAACTGACCCAAAGAGTTTTCTTTATTAGCAAATCCAGAAAGATTTTCTTCTTTAAAACTATTTATTACTCCAGTAGTATTTCTTTTTAGAATACCACGGTCTGATGAGTGTTGTCCAATATCAATCGGTTTTCTTCCGGGCATGTTTTACTTTTAATAAATTGATACTGGAGCAACAAAAGCATTGCAAATGCTGCTAGTTGTTGTTGTTTTAAATTCTATTTCAATTAAAGAACTACCTAAAGTATCAAGAACAATACAACCACCAGATGATGTTCCTGTTGTTCCAGTAACTACTGTAAAGTGTGATGGTATATTTGTTGCTGCCCATGCTGGTTCTAAAGTGCTCATTGTTGTTACTGGATATAAGCTTGTTGATGTTCCTGTATATCCCGGAAAGTCTGTACTTGCTACTGATGCATTTATATTAGCTACAGTTCCTAAAAATAACATATGTGGAACCCAAACACCACCAGTATCGGTTTGTGACCACCCAGTAACTCTAATTTGACCTGTATTTACTGCACTAAGAAATGGAATTATTTTAATACAATTATGTTCATTTGGCATTGCATAAACAGCACCACCAATAGGGTTTGTTGTTGTAATACTTGTAACTGTACCAGCAGTAGGTGTTGTACCACCAGTTACTGTATAAGTAATAGAGGTACTACTAACAATACTAGCAACTACAACTGATGTTGGTGAGCCTCCAAATAATGTACCAGTACCAGCTGTTGCGGTGAGTGGTGCTCCTACTACAAGCCCACCAGTACTAGTCATTCCTGTTATTGTTGCTGTCCAAGGACCAGTACCAGTAATTGAAGAACCAATAGTACCACCACCAAAGCTAGTTGATGCTGGAAAATTTGGTAATGTGGTTCTTGTTGCTTTGTTTGCAAGGCTTCCAGTAGTAGAAGCTATATGTAAAGAGCCTTTTTGTAGTAAAGTAAGAGGAACTCTTTCTGCTTTTAAAGAAGATGTAACTGATGTTTTAATCATTGTTTTTCCTTTTTATTTTTGTTCTTTTTTCCATGCAGCATCAAACTCAGGATCACTAAGTCGTTTAGCTGCAATCCATTCTCTAACTGTTTCTGGATTCTTATCATTAAGAACATCTCTAGCTAAAGCAGCTTCTTTTTTCTTATTGCTAGGAATCCAACCGATTGCTAATCTAATAGCTTGACCAATACCAGTTTGCCATAGTACAATAACTAAAGCAATACCAATAATAGATATAAATCCATACTGTAATAGGGTAGCCCACCACGGAGTTATATCCTTAATATTACCAAGTACACTTGCTATATCAGATGTTTCATCTAGAATAATCTGAGCATGTTTATGTGCAACGGTAATATTTTGAGTGTCTAGAATCTTAATTGCGTTTTCCTGAACTATATGATTGCTAGTAGAGATCTCGTTTACAGAGGAGCAACCACATAGCAATAATATACTTAGGAATCTTTTCATAGCATTTGTCTTTCTAAAACTTCTATACGATGTCTTAGTTCTTTAAGATCACCTATCATAACAATTATGCTTTTACCTTGTTCAATATCTGTTTTAAGAAGGTCTTTTGCAATATCTCGTAATACAATTAATTCTTCTATATTACGATCTATCATAGCATCTCTTTTTCCTATTTTAAGAATAACGGTAACTACACCAACAGTCAGAATAGCCAACTGCATCATAGCTACATAAATACCAATATTATTTTGATCTGACATGATATAGTTCCTTTATGAAGCCGCTATATAAGTTACATCTACTGAAACCCAAACACCAGCTAATCCCCAATATTGAGTTGTATCTGAATAGATTAAATTACCAGATGCATCAATATCTATACGAGCAAATCCTTCAGCAGAGGCTCCTCCGGTAGCTGCTGCAAGTGATCTACGAACAACAAACATTTTTCTTGTGTTTGTTTCTACTGGAGGAAGACCAACTAATAAATTAGTACTAGTTGTAATTTGTTGGTTATTTGAAGCACTACTTGTTGGGCCATATTCAACTAAACCAGATACAACAACAATACGACCAGTTTTGGTGTATTTTACAGGCCATAAACCAGTAGGACTAAATTGTTTTGTGTTTGTTCCAAATCTAAAACCACTAGCAGCTGATGCAGCTTGAGCTAAAACTGATGTTTCTGGATAAGCTAATGGGACTGCCCCATATAGCGGTGGGTTGGCAAATACAACTACACCACTAGAGTTAATAGTCATATCTGCGGTAGTACCACCAGAAGCATCATAATCACTACGGAATTCTAAAGTACCAGTACTTTGAATTACATCGGTTTCAACTGTTGGAGATACTAGTTTCTTTGCAGACGCTATAGTAACATTGTCATTAAATGTGGTTGCTGTATTAAATGAATTTTCATTACTAGTATTGACTGAAAAATTTGTAGAAGGATTACTACCACCATAAGTTAATGTATAATTACTAGTACTTGTAATACCATCGGTGAATGCCCATCCTGATGACCAAATAGCATCTGTTGTACCAGAATAACCAGTATAAACACTAGATAAATTAATTCTAGGATAATTCCAAGCTGTTGTTGTTTCTCCAAGAAGAATTACTGGTTTATTAGTTGTTGTGTTATAACCAAGTCTAACTACTTTAAATGGACATTTTCCTGTAATTTCAACACCACTACTATGCCATTGTGTACCATTTGCGTAATGATACGCACTAATTTTTACTTGCCAAGATGCTGATGGAACATAATTAGCTCCATCAATAGTAATGTTTAACATTGTGTTCAGGTTAGCACTACTCGCATTTTGCCAGTTTGTTGTTGGAAGGGCTATTTCTACTATTCCAGTTTTATCTCCACTTCCACCAAAATATCCATAGTTAGCAAGATCTCTATAATGAATAGTATTAACTGATGCGGTTTGAGTAACAAGTGGTTTATTATAGATATGTAAACCGTTTATTGGACTGCCAGTATTAATACCAACATTACCAGCAGAATCAATACGCATTCGTTCGGTGCTTCCGACTGAAAAACGCATGTGAGCCGCAGTCGCAGTGTCAGTGTTATTAAAAACAAATCCGCCAGTCTGATACTTGATGATTTGACCAATTGCAGACGCGGCTCCGCTCACGTTATTGGTAATCAATCGGATGATGGATGATGCAGATGATCCATTTGCATAATTGTAAATGTCCAAGTTTCTACTTGTGTCGCCAGCCGCAGTCACATTTCCAATGATTAGGTTGCCGCCCGGTTCAATTCGCATTCGCTCGTCTGAACTTGCAAAGTCTCCTGATCCTCCGTTATTGGCATTGTTGTAAAAGCAAAGATTTCCAACTCCATTGGGTTGGGCACGCAGCAATCCAATTCCAGCCTTGGTTGAACTCGTTTCGCCAGTAGCGGAAACATTGAATCCCAAAGCAGCAACACCTGTTCCAGAATTTGCATTTCTAACAGCAGCAAGAACTTCCAAATTGTTCGCTGCGGCGGTTGAGACTTCAAGTTTCCTGGTTGGACTTGCGGTTCCAATTCCAACACGATCATTAGTAGCATCAACAAATAAAGTACTTGTATCTATTGCAAAGTCACCGTTATTAAATAACCGTGCTCTATAGTCCATTGTTTGGTTATCTGCACTTGCTGTAGCTAAGGTTCCTAAATATAGACCGCCAGAAGTATCAGAGACAATACCAGCACCCTTAATACCTCTAGTTCTAAAGGTATTGTTATTAGTTCCTTGTTCTGCGCTAAATGCAATAAAACCACCACCACCTCCAACTAAATGACCAAGAGTGTTATTATATCCAGCTTGATTAGGATGTCCCCATTCTATTCCGTTTCCAGTAGTTCCACCTCTTATACTAAGGTTTGCATTAGACTGTGTATTAGTTATCGCTGAAGCACCAATGTCAACCTGACCACTAGTTTCAACTCTAATATTACTAGTGTTGTTGGTTCTAATTTCTAATGGGTGATTTGTATGTGTACCAAGAATACCTTTAGCTGAGTCTACATAATTCATTAATTCTATATTATCTGTAGAATTTCTAATTGCTAAGTTTGTAGTGCCATCATTTGTTACAATTAATGGAGCATTGCCAGCTGCTGAAGTGTCTTCACCACTACCAATTGACATAGCAGTACCAGCAAAAGCACCAAGTTCTACTCTACGACCAGTATAGGCAAGGGTTGTATGCAGTACTGATGTTGGGAGTGGTCCTGCGTATAGTGTTGGACCAAGAATTAGTGTTGGGTCTGCTAAATCAAAACAATGTTTATTATCTGAAATAGCAGCATCATAAAAATGAAGAACACCATCAAAAGTCCAACCATATATATTTGCACCAGTAGAATAATAGTATAGACATACCCAATCAACACCACCATCGTTTACTTTAACAAGTTGTAAAGTATCATTACTTGTTGGTTCAAACCCTAAATAACCATAATGAACACATCCTTCTAGTGATGCTGCACTATATCCTGTTGTAGAATAAGCTTTACTTATATAGAGATATTGACTTGTTGTAACACCTAAATCATTTGCTCTATTAGCCATCATAGTACCACATATGGTAAATGATGTTTGATTCCAACTATCTGCAATAGCTTCTGGTAATCTAAATAATTTTAGATAACAGTGTGAATAATCTGTATGACCATGACTATTTAATACTTGTTTCCAAGTTTTATATAATTTTTTAGTTGTATATGCACCAGTATAAGCTGTTGAAATATCTAGTTTTGCTTTTGGTGCTGTAGTACCAATACCAATATTTCCAGAAGAATCAATAGTAACTTTTTCTGTACTTCCAATACGAATTTTAAAATCGCTTGCTCTTAAGTCCATTGTATCATAGGTACTATCAGATCTATTATAAGTTTGAAGAACTGTGAGACCTGCGCTATTTCCGGGTGCAATTTCTAAACCTTCTGAACCAGCATTTGAAACAACAAGTTTATGATTTGGGCTTGCAGTACCAATACCAACACGATGATTAGTAGCATCTACAAATAGTGTATTTGTATCTACAGTCAGATTACTACTTAGTGTCATAGCACCGCTAAATGTTTTATTTCCAGCAACAGTTTCATTACCAGAAAGACCAACATAATTAGCTAGAGTTGTGGTGCTAATTTGAGTCCAAGCACTTCCATTATAAACCTTAAAAGCAGTATTAGCTGAATCATACCAAATAGTACCAGCAATTGGGTTTGTTGGTGAACTAGATCCAT
>Ga0214921_10001369_pt1 | contig 41965 bp, 45 predicted proteins | sample LL1505_MetaG_FD_177992 | JGI IMG/M metagenome (GOLD analysis project Ga0214921, IMG submission 177992) | Freshwater microbial communities from Lake Lanier, Atlanta, Georgia, United States - LL-1505 | ecosystem: Environmental > Aquatic > Freshwater > Lake | place: USA: Georgia | collected...
CAGGGAATTGAGTTTGTGAAATCCCTCAATATGTTGAAGCTCTGTATATTTATGAAGATGGAACTTTACGATATGCTTGACGTCTGCCGTTTCGGAAGAAGTCAGCAAGTCAGAAGATACTTTGGTCGCATACTCCTCACAAAGTTTGCGAGAAAATACGAAGAACAATGCCGGTTTGTCCACCTTTAAAATTAACTTATTCATCCGGTCAAGAAAGCTTCCGACCCGAACAGATTTCTCGATAACCTGTCCTTCCTCCCGAACTTTGACTCTTTCTTTATGCTTTCTCAATTCATCTTGCTGATTGTAGTACTTGCGAACCCATGCCTTATAAGTTTCAAATTTGAAGTTATCTTTTGAGTCCATCATTACTTCGCCGTCTTCCGTCATGTGAACGAGTGGCACAACACGGTGCTCAGTGGAAATAAGGTGACAACGCTTTTTCTTGGTGGTAGTCAGCCAGTTGACGAATTGTTCCGGCGAATCCAGTGTAGCAGATAATAGAACCAAATTAACTTCGGAAGGTAGCAAAACCAAACATTCTTCCCAAACACTACCACGGGACGGGTCGTTGATATAATGAACCTCATCAAAGACAACTGCGTCCAAATTTTGCAGGGATAGTTCGGCTGTAACTCCGATGTGCTCGGTAGCAGTTCCCTGTTTGTATAGCAGATTACGCAGAATTTCAGTGGTCATGATAACAATATCTGCTTGGGGGCAGAATTTGATATCGCCGGTCATAATACCCACAGTTACCCCACGAGCGTCCTTTTCGTAAATCTTCTTCAAGTCATGAAACTTTTGGTTTGAAAGAGACTTAATCGGGGTAGTGTAAAACACCCGTTTACCTTTATTCAGCGAACGCCAAATTTGGTATTCTCCAACAAGTGTCTTACCTGAACCTGTCTTTGCTGTTACAAGCACGTTTTCATCTTTCTGGATAGCCGATATTGCCTCTGTCTGAAAAGGGTCCAGCGGAAAATTGAACGGACTGTCGGACATTCTGATACCATACAGACCGTATATTTTCAAATTCCATTTTGGTCTTCATATTTCACGCAGAGTAAGGTAATGAAGCTGGTATCATTTGACGTTGGGTTGCGAAATTTGGCGGTTTGTGTGATGGAAGGAACTTCACGTTCCAATGTAAAAATATTGCACTGGGAGGTGATTGATGTTATGGCTGAATCGGTCGGACTGGATAATCCAAAATGCCACAAATGTAAAAAGTCAGCAAATTGGGTACAGAATGGTAAATACGCTTGCAAACCGCATACCACTTTATCCGGAAAGGTTCCCACCAAAAAATCCCTGAATGAAAAGTCAACTGAATTGCTACAGAAGGACGCCACAGCATTTGGGCTGAAATGTACCACCAAAAAGCAACTAGTGGATTCACTTTATGATTACTATAAAACCAACACCTGGACACGGTGTATCAAATCAACTAAACAAGTAAGCGTCGTTGACCTAGCAGGTCCCATAGCGGGAGCGTTGGAGACCAGACGCTCTACCTGGGAAAACGCAGACCTTGTGATTTTTGAACAGCAACCCGACAAACGTATGTTGTGTGTACAGGCTATGCTTCACATGTGGTTTGTATGCCAAGGGTACCGATGTAAAGGAGTGAGCGCGACACATAAGTTGACTAATATTATTACCCTACAGGATTCAACCAAGACTTACAAGGGACGAAAGAATACAGGCATTATCCATGCCCAAGAACTTGTGACCGACAAAACGTGGAATACCTTTATGATGAAGCACCCCAAGAAAGACGACTTAGCAGACTGTTATCTACAAGGATTGTGGGTACTGGAACATTAATGCGTTACAGTTTTCAGAACTGAACCATCTAGAACTAACAAATGGCTGATGCCTTATTTGGAGCCGAACTTCTGTCCAACCCGAACATAACCGGAGCGCCCGACGTAAAGATGCCCGAGCTCGATTCTATTGAACTTCCATCGTTTAATATTGAGGAGCCACCGCCCGCACCTAAGCTGTTTCCGTCGGTTAATAATGCGGGTCCAGAGCAAACGAGTGATGGCTTCCAGAATATGAACGCAGAGCAGTTTATCCCTGCTGCGTCTCGTCGTATGTCCGAAGAGCACTCCATGAAAGAAAAGTACGAACTTCTTCGTAAGTTTGAGCGCTTACAGAAACTGGGAGTTCCCATGCGTAAGCGTTTTACCCTTGATTCGCCACTAGACGAAATGAAGATGGAGCTTGAATTTATGCGTCGTGAGAAGCAGATGGACCAGACCATCAAGCAGTTTTGCGATTGGTTCATTACTGGTATGTCGGCGCTGGAATGGTCTTCCAAGAACGTGGCGATTATGAAGGCATTCGGGCTACAGCTGGATGGACTGTCGGAGTCTGCCCAGATGAACGTTGGCGATATGGAGGAAGATTTTGAGGAACTTTATGACTTATACGGAGAGAAGATGAAGATGCACCCTCTCGTTCGTATTCCCATTCGTACGTGTATGATGGTGTATATGGTACACCTGACTAATCAGATGGCCCGCAAGGCACCTATCCCAAATATTGATGATGTTCTGCGAACTAATCCTGATATTGCCCGACAACTAGCCCAGGCGGCAATGCAGCAGCAGACTCAGTCTATGCGCACCCAACCTCCTCCTCCAGCGCCCCCACCGATGAGCGCAAACCCCCTAGCTGGTCTACAGAGTTTCATGAGCTCGATGGTACCCCCACCGCCCCCACAGGCTACTCAAAATCCAGGACGGGTTCCGATGACTGTCAAGAGTCCCGTAAAGATTCCGAAGCCCAACCCCCAGCCACCCGCGGTTCGTGAAATGAAGGCTCCCGAAGTTGATATTTCAAAGCTTCTTGAGCAGGTAAAGTCGGAATCTACCGAGTCCAAGAAGGTAAAGATTTCAACGACCCCCAAGCGCTCAGGTACCCCTAAGAGCACGGTAAGTTTCCGTCTCTAATCAGAGAACTCCGCGTTTTTCAATGCTACACAGAGACCAAGGAATTGGCTTCTCGGGAACTTTAGCAGGAGCAGGAGCAGACACAGCGACCGGAGCAGCGGCGGAAGCAGCGGGCGCATTTAAGCTATTACGTTCTGCTACAAGCTTCTTCATCGTTTCATTATCGGATGTTTCAGTTAACCCAACCGATTTCAGGTAGGTGATATCCTTCTCAATTTCAGCAAGGCGTTTGGCCTTTGTTTCTTCGGGTGACGGGGGGTTCAAAGTATTGCGTTCGGCCAGTAATTTCTTCATCGTTTCGTTGGAAGACGATTCAGTAATTCCCACCGATTTCAAGTAGGCAATATCTTTCTCAATTTCAGCAAGACGCTTGGTTTTTGCTTCGCCGGTCAAGTGTTCAAACCGATTAAGGTATTTGAATACTCCGTAAGCTCCCACGATAACTATGACCAAGTAGACAGGTGTCTTTCGCTTGAATTTTACAACGAGAGCAACCAACAAAAGTCCAAGTAATAGTTCGGGCACCGCCATTTATTATATATCAATCAAATCCTGCGACAGCTACGGCGGTACCTCGGACAAGTAATTCTTCATTGCTCATACCTTCCCGAGCGTACACAGATTTTGAATGGTACATACCGGTTGAAATTACCACAAACACTGCCGTTAGAACTAGGGATACGAATAAATCACGAGTTCCAACAAAACATGCCGCAAATATCGCAACCCGACGCAGGACTATATTCTGTCTGTACTCTTCGTCGTCGTCGCTGAACTCATGTACAATATATCGACTACCGATATTCAGTACTAACATCATTATGCCGATAAAGAACATGTTGGTGTTCAGGGATTTCATCAACTCTTCCATTACTTAAAACGCAGCAAAGTTTTCAATGTTACACGCCATGACCGGCTTGGGGGCAGCAGGTGGCGGCGTGGCTGCGGGAGCTGAGGCTGCGGGAGCTGAGGCTGCGGGAGCTGATGCGGCAGCAGATGGCGCTGCTCCTGTGTAATGGTATGTTAAGCCCTGTACAAATCTAGGAGTACTGACGCTGGCGTTCTTGAGGTAGCAGGTGGTACCGGTCTGTACAAATCCCTTGCAGTTGGCGGTAGAATCGCACTGAGTCTTACACGTCGCTACATCACCGGTAACCACCCTAATATCACCCTGATTGGTATAATCAGTATTTGCTAGTGTCTGATAGGTTCGCGCTCCGCCAGCTGCTCCGCCAGCTGCTCCGCCAGCACCGGGCTTCATCGCCATATTAGGTCCCTTGGGAACATCCGCACAAGGAATAGCGGCAGCACTACCCCAGTTAGGGTCCCAACTGGCTGCGATTTGTGGATTTGGGTAGAGACTGAGTTTACCGTCCTTGAAGAGATAGATTCCGGGACCACCTTCCGAGCACTTGTAACTCTTGCCTTCCGCAAGGGTGACCTTCGTTAAACCAGAACCCTGACGACCCTCCCGCTTACCTGCCGCATCCCAGTGAGCCCGTCCAGTTCTAAAACCCCGGCCACTCTGAACGTTCGTCTTCACGTCCGGATTAGCATTCAAATAGCCAGTCTCATTAAAGGTTCCGGTATAAACATCAAAATTCTCACGAGAGCCCGAACGTGAAAGACCAGCTAACAGGGCAACAATCAGCAGACCACCAACCGGTTTGCTATGGTATAGCGTCACGTAAATCGCAAGACCGAAAGAGGCTGCAGCACCTATAGGGTTGGACAGGACGGTCTGAACGAACGCCGGTGGCGACGCACCGAAGAACACTATGTATAAAATCAAGACAGCACTAGCTAGAATGTCTCGCTGAGGAATGTTCATCCTATTTGTTAAGAACAACTCTAATATTTTTATATGATGTTTTGAGTAATGGCAAGTATAGAGGAAGTATGGGGGGCACCATTCCCATCCCGACAGCCAATGACTAAAGGTCCCGCAGAACCTAAACGGGACGCAGCTAAAGAGGGTCGTGTATTTCGTAGCCCACAGGAACGTACTCAGGCTGCTGTTTTTACTCATAAAAAGTCAATAGATGATTTGAGCAAGACGCTACCCATCGTCCAAACTGATGAAGAAGCTGGACGAAACTTTCGCCCTGAACGTTCTCGAGTTCGGGAATCATTCGGAAATACGGAGTACCCTTACGCTCCCCCTTCCTTCCAAGCCCCACCAAATGATGATAAGTTGAATCGTATTCTACAGCTAATTGAACATAACAAAAGCGCATCAACGCAGGACATATTGTTGTACATCGCAACCGGTGTATTCTTTCTGTTCGCCATGGACACTTTTGTGACGCTTGGTAAACGAATGAAATAATCCGAAAACGGATTTATCCCGATAACGGATGTATATATTACCCAACAATATGGACTCCATCATTCACAAGCACGCAGCGAATAGCTCGGTTCTCATGACGGCGGATGAAATCAACCAGTATACTGGAACCACTCCTATCAGCTGGGAGAAGCCTTACTTCTTCTTCAGGACTGAGATGGACTTGCCAGTTGCGCCTAACTGGACGGAGTATAACCGGCTTAAGGCGGAACACATTCGCCATATGATTCCCTACAAGGGCAAGTACTTTGACTATGTTACTCATCGTGAGTACGATACGCTTAACGATTGGGCGGTAGATAATGGTAAAACGGCGGACGATATCGTTTATGGTGTGAACTTTGTTCATAGAGTGAATGCTGGACATGAACAGAGAGGCTTTGTAACGCTGGAGACTCTAATCAAACATCTCGAGCCGAATTTCCAGTTTAATGTAAATAATGCGGAATTCAATAAAATTCAGACTGAACTAGAGTCTATTATCTCTCAAATTCAGGCTATCTCTGATAAGCTTAAGAGTCTAGCGTAGAGTGTATGTTGTGAGTGATGTATAATGCAAAAATAAATTTTTCACTGTCGATTGCCTAGACGCGTCTCGAAACTCGAAAACTCGTCGAACGCATTTTCTAGATATTCAATCTCTAATGTCATGTTGAATTCTAGCCCATTTGTAGGTAACGCGCTGGCGGTCGGGGCTGCGGCAGACCAATAGATAAACCCTTGATTACCCTGCTGGGAATGTAGGCGGCAACGAATACGCATACGGTCTAACATTTCAATTGGTGGGGAATATGTTGCTATGTTTTGCTGATAGGTATTATCGTTATAAGCTACCATAATAGGGGCACTCGCTGATATTGCTCCCGAAGATGATACAGCGGGAATCTTGGCAAAGAATGAATCTATCAATGAGGAACGATTTGCTCCTACTGTGCACTCGTCTGTCTTATTTAATCCTTCAATTTCAATTAAAAAATACTGAGGAACTTGTGAGTTAGCAGATAAAGCAGTTGTCTCTGAACTGAAAACACCAAATCCACCCAACCCCGTATTTGCTCCAAACCTATATGAATGCGGATAGGCATTTGTCAAAGATGGAAACTCGGCAGCTTTCAGACGAATAGACACTATGTTACTATAGACGCGTGGTAGGTAGACTACAAAGTCTCCGTTCGTGTAAAATTTTAGCCCATCCCTATCAGCAGAATCGATATGGATAGTCTTCTTTACGGTTCGCAGAACCTTCTGTGGTTTGGACTGTGATACCACGTGTCCATTATAGTCAAACGCGTGATTCATCATTTATTGTATTTACCACAAGTCTTTTTAAACCATGCTTTTCCTCTCTTTGTCTTTTTAGCGTATCGTACTAAATCAGAGTCTGTAGTGTAATGTGTTTTTCCACAAGTCAACATACTGTATACCCTTGCATACCCCCACTGCTGTTGGGTCGCCCCGGGTCGGTGTCCGGTTCGCCAAGCAGCCATACCGCGATTATATGATTTGCGTATGGCCGACAATGGAACACCAGTCACCTTTGACGCACCGTTTAGGCTACTAACTTTAGGAAACATCTTCTTCCATTTAGCCGTATGTGACGAGCGACGGGTCTTGACTCCCTTGTCGGTTTTGAAAGGTTTGTAGGCTCTAGCAGACTTCCATGAAATAGCAGAACGTTGTTTTATCTCTTTCTTTCTCTGCGTTTTCCTACGCTTAGAAAGTCCCTTGAAGTACTTCAGTGGAAAATACATTATCTTAAATACCGTTTAAAAATTTTTGTTGTCTTATGAATTTCCTACATAGTCATGCTGGTGAACATATCGCACAAATCGTCTGCTGCTACCATAATCTCGGTCATCTGCTTGAACCCAATAATCAACTTCAAATACATTTCAACCGTGAAATAACCAGTTTCCCGTATTTCCCAAACAAGGTGATTGAGTAGCATTTCGGTGTCTTCTGCTAGCTTCCGGAACCTGCGGTCCTTACAGTCGATGTTGACTTTATTAAAGTCTCCAAAGTACTCTCGGTACAGCATGATATTCTGCTTGTGTGTTTCCATCCAGTCTTCGGTAATGCGCTTCTTGCTTTGGATGTATTCAATAGTAGACAACAGTGACTGAAAGTTACGATACTTTTCATCCTCGGTATAAGAAATCATCTTGGGGGTGCTCTGTATGTCGTCTGAAACTTAAATCCGTTTTCAACGTTCATAGATAATGAAGTATCTAATTGTGAAGGGTTGCTTGGGCTTTGGAGACCGACTCGAAAGTTTGAAAATGGCAGTTGCCTATGCTTTACATTATAATTTACAAATTTACGTTGACTGGCGAGACCCTCTGTGGAGTCACGGGTCTACCGATTTTTATACATACTTCAAGTTGGTTAATATGCCAGTGCTGAACTCTCTGGACGACATTCCGGCTGATGCGACGTATCATCCTGCTTATTGGAAAGGTAATCTACATGAACATCTTACACACGAGTTCTTGAAAAATTACAAGGGAGCTACACTTGACTTGGGGGTACTGAAGGACCCTTATAACGCAGACGTTGTTGTATTTTCTTGTATAGGTCACCGAACATTATATAATGATTCAAAGTTCTTCGCAGATGTACTGCGTGTTGTAGATAACCGCATTTTGGATAAGGTTAAGTACCATGAATCGCAGAAACCATTATCAAAATCATGGGGCGTACATATACGCGGAACAGACCGAGCAAGAAGACTGTCGCGTCGTCTGACCAGCATACAGTCAATTGTGCTGGGATTCACTACAATGGGGGGTATGAACCAGAATAACATAGTGGCAGTTTCCGATGATAAAGAACAGCTTGAAATTTGGAAACGATATTATCCTCAATCGTACGTTGTCAGCGAACACTCCGTAAAATACACTACTTTGGAAGGGAACCATCACATATCAAAGGAAAACTTACAAGTAACAAAGGATGAGATGAATGTAGATTCGCTTGTTGATTTTTTTGTGTTAGCCAAGTGTGAGCGTATATTTTCAACTGTAAAAGATAGCCGATTTTTTCAGGAGGCACGTCGCTTACACCCATACGTTGATACTATATTAAGCAGATGATAACCGAAAAGAACGGCAAGTTATACGGTAACGTTAAGTTTGAAAAAGGCAAACAGCTTAAACTGACCTTTGATAACACAACCGTTCAAAGACACGATATTGAAGAGCAACTTGTTAAATTGAAGGGAACTGGAAACATGGAAATTGCTAATCACGGATATACGTTTCGTGTAGAGAAAGAACATGGTAAGTATAATCTATCGCTGACTGTTCCCGTTGTGAAGCGAGCAGTTTTGAATGAGAATGAAATCGGCAAGCTTGAAGAAATGCTGATGGAGGTAATGGAAAAATGCTGTAGTTCTTCTTTGACCGATTCACGCTCTTCGACTAATTTACTGTCTACTGACCCTGTTGAATTTTAATATCTCACCACCCTGGACAACCAGTTGATAATGATATACCCAAACATAATACCCGCAACAATAACTAGCACAATTCCAATAGGCTCCATATGTAGCTTTTTGTTTGAAAACGAAATTCCATTTCAAACGAAAATATGTCTTATTGGTATGTTGACTCTTCACGGATACAGAATTCCTAAATCAGAAGTCTCGAACTTGATTCATCTCAAAGGTTGCTTGACGGTTCGCCCGTATATTCCGAAAGTATTCGTAGACCCCCGATTTGTAGCAAGGTATCCGGTTTATAAAGAATCGGAAAAGTACATATATGTACCCAAGCACTATGGTATTCAAGAATATGGTGCCTACCGTGAAACGATGCGGGATGTCGCAGAAACTGACGCAAACTACTGGGAATTCAGTGGTGCCATACGCCCCACCCAACAAGTCGTTGTTGATTCTTTCCTCAAACCCCAACCGCATGATGGAATTATCTCCCTTCAAACCGGTGGTGGTAAGACCGTCTGTGCCTTGTACATTGCCTCACAACTCCGTCTTCCGACGATTGTTCTGGTTCACTCCACATTTCTAAGAGACCAGTGGATTGAACGAATCCAGTCGTTCCTGCCTAATGCTCGCATCGGAACCGTTCAGGGCGATACAATAGATATTGACGACAAAGATGTGATAGTCGGTATGCTTCAAACAATTTCGATGAAAGATTTGCCACCGAAAACGTTTGAGAAGATTGGGCTGGTTATTGTAGACGAATGTCATCATATTGCGAGCGAATCGTTCAGCCAAACTATCCCTAAATTGACCTCCAAGTATATGCTGGGACTGTCTGCTACTCCCGAGCGCAAAGATAAATTGATGCATGTTATCAACTGGTTCTTGGGACCCATTCTGTATCAATCGGATACAAACGACAAGATTGACGCAGGGGTAAAGGTCGAGTATATCGAGTTTGAAACAGATGATGCGTCGTTCAACGAAATTGTGTACAACAAAGCCGGTGTAATGTCTACGGTTTCTATGATTAATAAACTGGTCGAGTTTGAATCTCGTAATAAACTAATCACCGAATTGTTGGAAGATGTATATACTGAGCCCGACAGGAACGTGCTGGTTCTGACGGACCGAGTAGAGCATACTAAGAAAATACTCAGTATGTTGCCTGAGCACATTCAAAAAGAGTCGGGTATCCTGAGCTCCGGAATGAAACCAGGCGTTCGCGACGAGTTCTGTGCGAGCAAACGAATTCTAATTTCTACATATCAATTAGTCAAAGAGGGATTTGATGTCGCAAAACTCAATACCCTTGTTATGGCGACTCCTCGGCCTGACATCGAACAAATTGTGGGACGGATATTGCGCGTGGAAAAATCAAAAAGAACGACACAACCACTCATCATCGATATTGTTGACACCACGTTTCGCCGCCAGTTCCAACAAAGACTGTCACTTTACAAAGAAAGGAGTTATGTAATCGAGAAGGTTACGATTGGTTAGTTTCTGCAAATGATACAGCACAGATGGGCGAACATGTAGCAGGGACCACAGAAGTATGACAAACAGCACGCACCCGGAACTTCCAACCAACGATGTCTAGTGCTTTTTTGCTGAACCACGTGTTCCACTACAACTACTTGTGGTGGCGGTATATAAGCCGGGACCTTTTTGATATTCTCGAAGGGATTCACCTCAACCGGATTTTCAAACGGAGATGCCATCCTGTCATTGAAAAAGTTGGGTTTGAAGTTTTTGTTTCCGTTTTTACTTACTCAAGCTCGTTGGTGGGAATAGTGGGAGACCAGGCAAACAGCCATAAGCCAGACACGTTACATTTTAGTTGAGTATTTTCACTCAGCTTCGACCTATCACGTGTCTTGTATTTTTCATTCAGCTTGTCAAGACGCTCCAGGAGTTCGGGAACCGGAATACACAGTTCCTTTTGAAGTCGCGTAAACTCATCGGTCAACTTATCGCGATTGAAGTTAGGACGAATCGGGCGCCCAGAAGAGCTTTCGTGAATGGGATAATTCTTGCGATACAGTGCTACTGCGTCTTCAATTTGAACACGCAAGTTTGAATCGGTTTCAACGATATACAACTCGGGAACCGAAACAGCCTTATTCAGGCGCAGAAACTCGTGCTTCACAATTTCGTGCGTAGCGTCCCAAACAATATCCATAAGCACCTTGATATCAAGTCCTTCTAGAGCAAGGCGCCGATGGTTTGCCTCAAACGATACAAGCCCTTCATTTACAATGTAGGCCAAATTCAGGACACCATCCATGCGATTGAACTCCTTCATCCACTTATGGATTTCAGGGACGCGCGACATATCCGGAGGACGGTTGTACTTCCACTGCCGAATATCGAGAGTTTTGAAGACACTCATAGGAACTGCATAAACATTCGTCCCCTCAATCCTGAACTCGGCCAAGTAGGCTTTGATAGCTGCCGACATCTTTGATAAGTTCAGCTTAACTTGACGTCAACTTTCCGTTTTGTCCTTAAAAACGAATAACTCGCGCGTTATAACAATAACAATACATGGAAAACGTAATATTATGTGGAGACAATAAAACTGTATTAGAATCTGTACCCGATGAACACGTCGATTTAGTAGTCACGAGTCCACCATATGATGATATTCGTGACTATAATGGATTCGCAGTTCAATTGCCGGAACTTATTAAACAGCTGTTTCGTGTTATGAAAGTCGGAGGTGTAATCGTATGGATTGTTGGAGATTCTACAAAGAATGGAAGTGAAACAGGTACATCGTTCCGTCAAGCACTGGCATTTATGAATGGAGGATTTAAGCTACATGATACTATGATTTATGAGAAGAATACATCGTCCTTTCCAGCAAGACGAGATGGAAAACGGTATACACAAATATTTGAGTATATGTTCGTGTTCAGCAAAGGTGTTCCCAAAACAGCACACTTGATTTGCGATAAGGAAAACAAGTGGGCGGGTCATACAAATTGGGGTAAAAATACGAACCGCAAGAAAGATGGAGAACTAGTTGAAACAACAGATATCAAACCGGTCCCATCACATTCTCCTAGAAATAATATTTGGAAATACGTGGTCGGGAAAGGATTCAATTCGAGCGATAAGGAGAGCCATAAACATCCTGCTATCTTTCCTGAAAAACTAGCAGAAGACCATATTCTGTCTTGGTCGAATGCTGGAGATATCATTTTGGACCCATTTTGTGGGTCGGGGACAACATGTAAGATGGCAAAGAAAAACGCTCGAAAGTATATTGGAATTGATATTAGTAGTGAGTATTGTGCCCTAGCGGAAAGCATTATTGCGAAGTACTAATCAAACGACCATGAGTTGCCGCTCTTGTTGAGGCTTCTGGATGTATAGTGGCAAATCAGAAAGGTCACGAACTTATTCGTGAACCCGAGTGCGCGTGTCTTGGAACCCTTAGAACCGTGGGGGTGGATATGTAGAAACACTTGTCCCTTTTGCGATACAGCTTTTTCAGTAACACATTTTTGAATCTTCTCGTAATCTGTATTTATGGTGTCCTTGATGTCTTCCGGTAATTCCGTGATATCGTACTCTACAATGCTGTGAACAATCTCGTCGTATATGTCTTCAACCGTCTTATCATACTCGAATACGAACAAAACACCTTTGCGGATTTTCGGAAACAACTTTGATTTTTCCAGTTTGTCATTGGCAATAAAGTGACTCAAAGAGTCGTAATTTGCCGTACTACCGCAGTTGGTGAGAGTTAGCCTCTCTTTAGCGTTCCACTTGCTGTTTTTCATCTTCTTGATGTGTGTCGTCTTGATATCTTTGTCTCCCAAGTCTGGTGAACTATCGTTATTTGGTAGACGTCCAAAGATATGAAACTCAATCCGCTTACCGATGTTTCCTTTATCACGTTGTTTCAATTGGAACTCATTCTGTTTACAAAACTCTGCGATTGAAGGATTCAGTTCATGTTGGCGGGCAATAAGTATACGAAGAGAACACGGAAGGATATTTTTGAGTTTATCCATGTTGTGGGTAGTCGGTTCAATACTTAAGTTTCCAAATCCGTTTTTATTGAAAAAGTTGGGCTTGATGTTTGTATATTTCTGTTTTAGTGGTTAACGCGCGTGCGGGACACCTCAAAGGACGGAACTTGATAGTCATCGTCGTCGAGACTGATAGAGAACTGGATGCGTGACACCCTAGAATTAGGATTGAACATATCGTCGATTTTGGAAGGAGACGGGATATTGTAGGTATCGCTGAGATACAGCATGTCGTTGGTCAAAATGAGCATTTCGATGAACTTGACTATCTCCTCGGTGCTCGCGAACTTCTTGTCGGCAAACTCCGGCTGAACACCATTGTACTCGCGACCAAAGTCGGTCGGGTAGCGGAGGTTGTAAGAGTAACGGGGCGAACCTCTGACATCAATCTCCAGCTCCCGGATTTGGGTCTCGAAGTACTTGATAGTCTCCTGCTTCACCTCGTCAGAACCAGAGTCGGTCTTCTCGGCGTGCTCCTTCATCATCTTCATGTAAGCAAGCTTGGCACCAGCGTGGGTAGACATTCTGTGTATTTGGGGGGTACTGTATCCCTCCGTCGGAATCTTAAATCCGTTTTTTGGATTTCTGGGTCCACAGTTAAAAAGGTTTTTTGTTTTTTGTTTTTATTTTTGTTTTAGCCTACCTAGCCACCGTTCTTGCTGCTGTTAGGAAACTTTCAATCTCCTCAACTTTCTCATCAAGGCAGTAGATGCCTTCATGAAGCTCATACAGTAGAGAACAACCCTCCACAGTCCCACCATCTCTCGCCAAGAGTTCAAAGTAGTTCTTCTTAGCTGTTTCAAACTCGTTGTAAGACACCTCGATATCATCAAAGAGCTTCCAGAACTGCTCGTCTGTTTTTACATCTTCAAGGTCACACAGCAGATAGTATGTGTGCATGACTCCGTCGATAAACTTCTTCTCGTGCTGGTGGATATCCATTTGGTGGGTACCTTCACCTTACCTCGACTCCGTAAATCCGTTTTCCGGAAAACGGAATCACAACTGCTTACCACCTGAACACAACCACCAACATGGAGCATTCTTATCCTATCACACGCGAGCAGCTTCGCATGATGCCTGATATTATTAAAACCCAGCAGAAGCAGGCATTCATCAATAAAATGGTTGAGCACGTATCCTTGGAAATTATTAATACGGCATACTGTTCTAAAACCAATTGTGAGATTGTGTGCTCGGAGCTACAGCGCGTTTGTCAGAGGAGAGACCCTCACATATATATGGCTGTGCGAGATGGTTCATTTGAGCCGTACATTAATGCAGTCGTAGATGATTTAAAACTTCGATTTCCAGAATGTATATTCTCACAAGACCCTGCAAAAAAGTACTTATTCGTTGCTTGGTGATGAAAATGGATTCTGCTAGCACCACCGACTGACCGGTACCCCCAAGATGACCGAGCTTGTTGATAAGATTGAGAATGTCATGCGAACCGTTAATCCATTCGGGTTTACTAGTTTAGGAGGCGGCGACTATTACTACGAGGCGAACAATATGGTCCGTCTGCTGCCAACCTACAAAGATAGTATTCTAGATTTGTGTATGGATTCATTTGATATTTACTATGACCATCATCCGATATGGACCGAGTTGGAAACAGCAATCGCCAAACTATTTCTGGAGGCAAATATCAAACTTCCAAACAATAAACCTCACCATTAAAAAACTTACGACCGAATATACTTTGTAACCAATCATTATGCGTGACAATGGCAATACTATCCAAATGACCCGTCTCCTTTTTGATTGTTTTTAGACATGCTTCGGCGCGTACTTTTACATCTTCCATAAATTCTTCTTTTTGAGACGGAACGTATGTGTCGCTCAGGTGGTAGATGTTTACTGCGTCTTTGCTCTCGGCGAAAGTTTCGTAAAAGTCGCGCCAGTTACACGGAAAGGGTCCCTGCGTTTCAAGTAGTCCGTCGTGAAGATGGAGAAGCTCGTCATCTCCAAATATAATTCGGGCAGTTTGAATACAGCGCTTCAAAGGAGAACAATAAACACGCTGGGGCTTCTCGGGTAACTTCGCTGCCTCAATCTGCCCTATTCCCTTTGTAGTTAGGGCAGAGTGTCGGTAGGCATGCGAAGAATACACATCGGTCGTTTGTTGCTCGTCAAACGCTGCGTTGTGCTCTGCGTGTCCGTGGCGGATAAAGTATATCTTCATTTACTAGTATATGGCAATATGTATGTAATTAGCTTATTTTCAATTTCAGACCACACAGAGTCCGACCACTCAATTTTTGTTACCCGATTACTACCGTCGGGAAAACACTCGTTCAGTATACCAACTTTACGATTACTCAATTTCATATAACAACGAAGCTGAATGATATCATATTCGGGAGGAGACTTCCAGAACCTGCGTCTTGTCTTTGTTTCAACTACAGTATCGTCGCCCTGTAGCCCGTCGGTTCTGCCGGCAATAACAAGATTGCTTGATGGAATAGAATAAACATAACACTTTGCATTTCGGCTGTGGATTGGGATTCCAGTTGAAGCTTCAAGTTTATTCGTCGATGCTTCTTCGATTCGGGTACCACGTTCTTTTACCGCGAGACTCAGGGCATGTAGCACTACTGGTGAATCGTCAGTTTGTCCTTTTGCTTGGGTAATCTCTTTTACTTTCTGTTCGTATACTTTTATATTTGCCTCCAGTTCACTTTGAGTTTTACTACCACATACCATATCGGTTTCGGCTTTACATACGGATTGTATTTCCTCAATCAGCTCTGTTGCTTCTACATCTTCCTCTAGCAGCCCATTATCCATCAGTACTTCATTCAGGGCATCTTCCCGAGTCTTAAATGGGTTTTTACCAATCAACGAAGCAACGTTTGATGCATTGACTTTAATACGCATTGTATTATCACATCTCAAGGCGTGAAAAGGATTGGTCGAGAGATGAACAGCAGCCAAAGTACATTGATACAACCTTTTTACAATTCCAGCAGAGACGATATGATTGTGTTTGTTCGCATCGGACATATTCGGCCAAGTGCCTCGCCTCGCTTCTTGTTTTACGTGCATGACACGTAGGACACAACGCTTGCAAATTAGATAACCGATGTTCCTGACAGATACGATATGGAACAACATGGTCAATATCGTATACGTCTAAAAAAACAGAGCAGGCGTTACACTTATGCTTCTGTCGGCGCAAAACTGCCTGTTTGTAGTGGGTTGGAATCGGTGCACGCATCTTCATACAGTATACGCTTGTAATATTAAAATGATTACGGGATTTAATATTCGGAATGGTGATATAACGTGGTGGGAGAAGATTTCAAATCTCCACGCATACAGTTGGGTATTCAGGAAGGAAACCTGTAAATATGGAGCGTGTTGTATGGGAGGTAATTATTGCCTGACGTTTACCTACGCAGCTGCTCCGTATCATAAATGAACGACTTCATGCTTCCAAGACCTAGTACGTCTACACTATCACCTTTTCCTCCGCTCAACAGCTCGGGGCATCCAGTATCCGAATTACACTTCTTTTTCCCAATTGAAACCGGAAGCTTTATGGTTCCGTTCATGGTATAGTATTCCCAACGGTTTGACGAGTTGGGTGACGGACGACCAAATAGAGGTATCATTCCGCTGCCGCCTTCTAATAACCCAACCTGCTGGTACGAATAATCGCGTCCGAACAGGTAAGGATTGGTGCGTTCCGGAGGATGATACGGGTCGGCAAAAACATCAAAGGGATGCTTGCGGACCGAGTCGAACTGAACACCTCCTCCATTTTTCATTACTACCGTAGACGATGAACGGGTCATAATTACGAGGACGACGATTACGCCGGCGATAATTAGCAAATACGTTAAAGTATCGTTGCTGCGACGTGCCATTATGTATTAAAAAGATTACTTCCGCTTTGACGTCTTCTTCTTTGAAACACGACGCGTCTTCTTCTTGGACTTGCGACGCTTTCCTCTCCCGATGTAGGGTGCGATATTACGCGTAATGCCGTAGGGAAGACCCTTTTTAACTGCTATTTCAGAAACCGCACGCTTCTCTTCCTTAATCTGACGCGGTCGGTCCAACAGTTCATTGAGATGTCGGGTATACTCTTCCTCATTCTCTGCTACTTCACGCCCCCAGTCCATTTACTATAATTGGGAACATAATTAAAACGAACAACAGTAATAGGACCAGCACTGTTCAAAAACCCAACAGAAACAATCGCACTCCGCAGGCTGCTCAATATCTTTCAATATTTCCACCTTAGGCTGCGACTGGTATAATGGATTTATCATTTATTTAGTTACCATAATCTTCGTTGTCGTCATAGGTTGGTGGAGCAGTATAATCATTGTAATCACGCACCGCTCGGTCTCCGTATTCGCCGACATCTACATTCATCTCCTGTCCAGTTTCGGTAACTGGAAGCTCATCGTCGATGTAATCACGGGTATCATTGTAACCTTCTGCTGGCTGATTTTCATCAACAATTCCGGTCGCAAGTGTATCTGCCTCCTCGCGGATATTCAATTCCTTTGAGAACATCTCTCGGTCTTGGTTGGTGATGATGTAGGGAGCGATTCCAATGTCCAGTAACTTTTTCGTTATTTCACGTTCCGTGTCGTTCATCTTACGCAGCCGCTGTTTGAGAGTTTCACGTTCACGGGCCCGCAGTCCACGTTCAGTCTTTTCCGCATCCAATTGCTTGGTCATCATCATCCGCAGCACAACGTCACGTCTCAAAGAACCTTGTATCATGCGTTCCAACCCACTGACGTTCTTATTCTCGGATATAGCTTTCAGTACACTGTAAGCAAATCCCAGCGATACATCACGCAATAACGATGGTGAAATCTTGGTTTGTATTCCCGTAATCGCCGAACGAGTTGCCTTAATTACATCCTGCGGAAAGGTTGATTCTTTAGACAACAAATCGAGTAATCGGGCTACTACACTGAGTATACTTACACCGTCCTTCGCATCAGCCAAGAATGTTTTCAGGGATTCCAGTAACTTCAGGTTCTTGGGGAACCCAGCGGAAATACGTCGACGGATATCATCTGCGGTGAACGATTGTAAGTTTACAATATTGCTGCCCTTGTCGGATACAAAATTTGCACTAGATGATGCCTCCAAATCTTCCCACAGAGCCAGCGGTTTTTGGGTAGTCACTGGAGGCTTTTTTGCTTCCAGTATACTCATGGGTTTCACAGATTTACAAATAGGAATAATTGGTTCACCGGTAACGGTCTCTTTGGGAGCGAAGGTAACTTTGCTTGCTTGTATTACCGGCAGGGCAACAGTCTTACTAATCGATTCTTCAATTGGAGTAGTATAATTAATCTTTGCCGATTCAAATACTGCCTTGAATTTAGTCGCAGCAGTCTGTAGGAACTTGTTTGCTTCCTCCCGGACATCGGCGGTCTTTGAAGACACTGAACGAATGAAGGGTAATATATTGCCACTAAACGTACCCGGAAAGGCTTCAAACGTAACTTTCAGGATATACAGCAAACTATCTATGATACCCTTTGCTTTGGGGTCTGCGGTATCGCGTGGGTAACCAGACAACATTATTGGCTTCGAACCAAAGGCGCGACGGGGTATCAGGAAAGGCTGGTGAGTTTGTAATAAAATGATGGCACCGGCTAGTCCCAGTATTCCATCAACGCGATTTTGAGCATCTGTGCTAATCTTTTTCTTCTGGGCGATTGATTTGAGTGCCTTGGATAGTTCTCGGATAAAAGACAGAACTGGTAGTAGCTGTGTCTCTGACGGCAGAACCTGTAGCAACGACAGTATTATATAGAGAACCACTTCCCCAGCGTGGTCAGTGTTTATTACCTTTTTCAGTTCCCGCAGCGAAGTGGTGAATGTATCCAAGTTTGTCTCGCTATTGAACGATGATGTCGGCAGCGTATCAAAGCTAACTATTAAGTGCCCGTCGTTATCAAATTCGTCCTGTACGGTATACACTTGTCCGATGTGTTCGCCACAGGATTTACAGACGCTCATACCCAAATCGGTAGTAGTCCATTCGCGATGAAATTCAGCCGGTTCACGTTCCATATCACCGTGTAAGACCGCAAGCGTATGGCTGCACAAGATGAACGATTTATCGGCATCAAGGTATACTTTCTTTTCATCGGGGATAGCGTCTTTCAACAGAACCTCAATGGCATCTGCCTTGTCACTCGGTGTCCTGCCGGGGTCTTGTAGCAGAATAGTCACATCCTTTCGCAACTGGGATTCCTTTCGGCTTCCGGCTGCTTCATATTTTTCAACCTTTTCGGATAACATAGGATTCTTGAACTTCTCGAGTAACTGCTGGTAGTCTCGCAGTATCTTTTGTTCTACACTTTCACTCCACGCTATACGACCGAGCGTTATTGCCTCCCGACGTTCCTGCTGGATAATCGCATTGGGGATACAGAGAAACTTTCCATCCTTCGTGTACCGAGACACTCCGCTTTCCAAAAAAGATTGGAATGAATTCGTTAAGATACATTCTTCCGGTGTGGTATTCGGGAATACTCGGTCTATCATTTCCCCGACCATATCTACTGATACATTCCCAGCCTCGCCAACTTTTGACAGCAACATACGGGATACCAGGCTTCCAGCATCTTCTTGGGAAGTCAGCCAAAGCCGAGGATGTATGCCGGCTTTCCATGCGCTGGAGTAAGCTTTCTGTAAGTTTTCGGAAGGCTTAGATTTATCGTCGGGAACAGGAAAGCTAACCGACTTTACTGATGGAGGAGTTTCTGTGATATCTACTGGAGGAAATCGGGACTTCCAAGCAGACCAGGGTATTTCACTTATACGAATATCGTACAGCTTCAAATACTTCATACCTTCGGTGTAGGGGTCGGAAGTAGTGGGAACTGCGTGGGTTAGAATAGAATCCACGCTTGGATATATTTCTTCGAATGGTTCGGTTGTTACTATATTACCAGGCTGAGCAGAGGACAAAAAGGGATGTCCAGCCAGTGGATTGGGTAAATCAAGCATACGTTGGTCTAGCACGTACCCTTTCACTCTCAGGTCGTCGCTGGTATTTGCCATATCCACCATCACTATGCTGCGTGTTCCATCTTCGTGTATTACTGTTTTCGTTTGCGCGAAAGGACCCAGTCCGTTAATTTGGGTAGCTTCATCTTCCTTGCGACCGGATGTAGTTGACGTTATGGGAACATTTTCACTAGCAGTTGTTCGGTAGGGACTGGGTAGGGCAGATATCATGCGTCGGTAATACTGTGGGATGGTGCGTTGTTCCGGTTGGTACAGTGGGTCCCAATCGGATGTATAATTATACCTTTTGATATCAAACTTGTCGAACATCGGATGAACCCACGAGGGCATACGAACGGTTCGCTGTCGCTTGATGTCGTATAGAGTGTCGGTCGGCTGTACCGCAGATAAATATGCGTCTTTCATCCGGTCAACTTCGTCGGAAATGGTGTCCATTTCAAAGCGAGTCACCTTACCCTTGGGAAGGCGTACATCGAAATAGTTCAGAAGCTGCTCTTCCAATGTAAAAAGACGCAATTCTTCGGGACGCTGTATGAGTTCCTCAAACTCAAATGTATCTATAACTTGAAATTCGGTTGATGGGTCAAATTCTAGGATGTCCTCCATTATTTTAGACACCCTTTTCTACAATCCCACAATATTCTTCAATGATACCCTGTGCGGTTTTCAATACCGACTCCGGGTCCTGCTTTGTTTGAAATCGCAGGACAGTATCTGCTCGGAGAGGGTGAGGGACGTCGTATGATACAAAGGTTACTGGAATCCGTAAATAAATCACCTCTTGCATTAGTGCGCAAACCGTGTGACCGCCCTGCTTGATTTGAATACGGTATTCGCCGTCTTTGAACCGTTCGATATTGTTGAGTGCGTCTTTCACGTAGGATTCCACCATCAACTTCAGGATACCTGCCGACATTTTTACAAGCTGCTTGGCGGGGATAACACCGACACTTTCTACGTTGAGGTCAAACCAGTTTGGTCGCCCATTTTCGTCACGCGAATAAGACCGCTGGGAATAGAAGTTATCAAAGATAACCGGATTCCCCTCATCGTCTTCTACGTACTCACGCTTGTCTTCCTTGGCACGCTCGGGGTCGATGTGCCACATGGAAGTTGCGGTACACACTTGCGATGCGGTATGCGTTTCTACCATCAGTCGACCGCGAATGTGTAGGGTTTCGTTCGGGCGAATGCGAGTGAACAGAATCGGTGTGCCCAAGTCACGGTCATTCATCAGGATAGAAGGACGAGCTGAATCTACTACGAAATCGGTATTGTACACAGTTCGAGCGGTAGGCTCTGGAAGAATCCGAAGTTCAATCTTGGCATCGCGAATCACAGCAGCGTCCGAAGGCAGAACGTTAACCGGCAGCATTTCCACTCGGTGCTTCAGCATCTCGTGGGGTAGCTGAGTCGTATTATCCAAAATTTCCACGTCACGGATAACTACGGTAGGAATTTCACCCAGCAGGACCCGGCGTAGTCCATTCACGAAGGTGGATGGAACATTTTGTAGCTCGCAGTGATAATCGTTACCACGGTTGCTCTCACGGGCATTAATTAGTTCAGCCATGTTGAAATGTACTGTTTCGTTATTACAGCATCCGTTTTTTTCCTAAAGACTCATAACGATGTCTCAGCCTTATTTGTTCTATAGTGAGCGGTGTCCGAACTCCAAGCAGGTGATTGAAACCCTCAAGGCGCTTAATAAAACGGGGTTGTATAAATTTATCCTGGTCGAGAGTATCCCTCGCAATCAGATACCTGCTTTCCTGAAATCTGTTCCAACCCTATATAATCCCGAAACTAAGGACGTTGTCGTGGGCAAGGACATTTACGGTTACATCGCAAAGCCTACCAACGCTCGCAAAGAAATTCCCCAGAAGGAGGGTGCGGTAACTGCGAGTGGAACGACTGGACAAATAACGGCTCCAATGGGTGACCTGAGTCCGTGGGGGTTTGAGGGGATGGGTCGCTTAACTGAAAGTTACTCCATGTGGGATTCACCAACTACATTTGCCAGCGGGGGCGGTAGCAACTACACGTTCCTGGATGGCGCGTCTTTTGGTGGAAATACGGCGGGCGCCGGCTTGCCTGCTGGCAAGGAGCCGAGTTCCGAGAACACCATACAGTCTAAGACGGGCGCAAACGATGACATAAAACTGCGAATGAATGCCATTCAGAAACAGCGGGAATCCGAATTCGCCCCCGTGACTCGCAAGTAGTTTTCAGAATATTGACTAAATAAATATAGCTATGGCACCTAATCCTGTAATCGTTAATGCGTTTTTTGACCAGCTTACTGCATTTCTTACTGAATTATGTGAGATGTATCCAGACGATGCAGATTTTTCACTCGGCTTGACGAGTACCAAAATGATTCGTAAAATCAACCCAACGATGTGGGCTAAACTATTTTACAACAACGCAAAACCCTACGATGCTGAAATTACGACAAGAAACGAGAAGTTCTTTATGGACCATTCGTTTTCTGATATGGAGGACCTTGACTTTAATATTTTGGCTAAACTGAAACAGTATGTTCAGGGGATGAGTGAAGCGTCCAAGAAGGTCGTTTGGATTTATGTTGAAAATTTATACAAACTAGGAAAGATTATTGCTAGTTAATACAAATGTCCAAAAAAGGTGGCAGGTCAAACTTTAGCGAAAATATAGAAGCCGCAAAAGAAGTTATACGTTCTATTATTAATTTACTGGAACCCGAGTTTAAAAAACTTGGTTATTCCAACACTATGACACGTTCCCAACATGAACAGTTGTCTCAAGAAGTAGACCAAAAAATAGAGCGTCTTGGTGAGTTAGTAGCGCCTATTCGGGACAGCGGTGTGAGAACTGACGATGAATATAACTCAATGTTCGCCCGTGCCGGAGAACTGATTCAGCGTCTAGGAACATATTCTGAAACTGGAGGTCGTAAACGCCGTCGCAAAACCCGTCGTGCTAAGTCTGTTCGCCGGAAGTAACCTGTTCAAATCCATAAAGGTCACGGGGTTCTAGCGTTACCAGTTCCTCAATCGCCCTTGTCGGTTCCTTGAAGTTACGAAATAGTATCTGATTGACTTCTGCAGGGCTCCATTTATAATTCATGTTGTCGTCCGTCCAATCTTCAAATGTCTGGTCGTAAAAGCTATCAACCATTTGACGAAGAATGTCACGATTACATTTGCGAAAATGAACAATCATATCTATGCGTCCGGGACGAATTAGGGCCTTATCGATTCTTTCGGGGAAGTTGGAAGAAATACACAGGATACGACCGGATGCTTCAAGTGTTCCGTCAAGTAAATTTAGCAAGAATGACAAGTCAATAGGCTCAACAGTTTCTTCTTCGTCCAATCTTGCTTGCATCCACGCATCTTCCGCTGTCTTCTTCTTCTCTTCTACAACCGGCTTCTTCCATTTGCGTTCAAGTACCGTATCACCCATCGCATCTATGTCCTCAATAACGTAGAGTCGCTCGTGAACTGGGATAGTATATCTTTCCGTCTTGGTTCCGTCGGACACGTGAATTTCGTCGTTGAAAAACAGGTGACGAAGCTGTTCTTTGGTCTTGATTTGGGAAAGCTGTACGTTGATAATATGACGTCTCGCAGTATTTGCTATGGCCTTAATCGTGCTCGTTTTGCCCGTACCTGCTTCACCGTGAAACATGAATCCCAATGTATACGGAATACCTTTCTTCTCATACCAATCCTTTCGGTTCAGGAAGAATTCAACATGGTTCTTGACCTTTTCACGCTGTTCAAAGAATACGTTACCAAATGTGCGTGTAGTATGAAAGAGGTGCTTGGTATAAATCAGGTGCGAATCGGGTAGTTTGTTTTGGACTGACCGCTTACTCTTGGATTGTGTCATCATGTCAAAGAAGAACAGGTTAGTTCCCAATTTATTTGCGATACGTCGCTCATAGTCCTGATTACATCGGTCGATAAACGATTGAATGTGCTGGATTTCGTGGTCGTAGCAAAACAGTTTGAATTTGAGTAGTTCCAGCTGACCATCGGAGTGCTTCATATCAACCAGCTCAAAATATATATCGGTTTCAATTTGGATTGGTTCAAATTCATTGGGCAGGTAGTCGGTATGCGAAATACAAATCAGGTTGCGAATAGCAGGGATGGTTGAAATATAGTGAACGACGGAATCCATGCGGCTGTGGTTGGTTGAGGCGTTTCTTGCTTGAAAGATTCGCTCACACGTTATAGTTGATTTGATGGTTTGAGTAGCGGATACTGGTGTCGAGGTGTTCCGTCTTCGGCAGCAGAATGTTTTTAGAGTTGGAAACCATTTGGGACACGTCGCAACCAGATGTTCATACAAGTTGAGGGCAATAATTCCCGATACTCCCGAGCTCCTGCCACCGCTGACCATCATTTGGACTTTCATCAATTCATAAAAGGACTGTGAAGCCATTGTGTATATAAAAAAGATAGCATCAAAATGATAATGGAAAAGCTCGGAGACAAGAAGTCGTTAAAAACCGTTTGGGGAAACAGCGAGGAAGATTTGCTAGCAAAGTGGGCGGACAAGGCGACATGCTTTCGTTGGATGCACGAAAAGGCTCATAAGAAGTTCTATAGTGCAAATCTGTACGTCACGCTGCCCGTCATCGTGCTGTCTACTCTAACGGGAACTGCCAATTTTGGTATGGGGTCTATATTTCCCGAAAACTTACAAGGTGTAGCCCAGTTGGGTATTGGAGGCGTATCGCTTATTACCGGTATCATCTCGACCATCGCCAACTTCTTGGAGTACGCCCAAAAAATGGAAGCCCATCGTGGAGCCTCTATTTCGTGGGGGAAGTTACATCGCAAGATAGCAGTAGAATTATCCCTGCCTCGAACCCAGCGCGAACCCTGTATGGAATTCCTCATTGTGTCTCGTTCTGAATTAGACCGTCTTATTGAACAGTCACCCGCCGTCCCCGACGATATCATAAAGGAGTTCAAGAATGAGTTCCCCGACAGTGAACTTGCGAAGCCGGTCAAGTGGAATGATATGGAGAAGACCGCAGTATACGTTCCAAAGGATGAGAAGATGAGTACAGTCATTTCTCGTGCCGCTCATGCCCTGCGAGGTGAGAAGAAGGTGCTGAAAGAACTAGCAACACCACAAGTAAAAAGTGAAATCGTTGAAGAGGTCCTGAAGCATCATACCGTTACGCCTCGTTCTAATCTGCGTGAAACTATCCGCAACGACCTTGATGTACTGAAAAATTCGGGTATCGTATCACAATTTTTCAATAAATCTGCAAAAGTAATCACACCCCTTCGTTCCGAACGTTCGCCTCTACCCGAACCTGAAGTAGAGCCCGACGATTTCAATTCGGTAAAGGAGTTTGAAGAAGCTACGAATGTTGATGTTGTCGTGACGATAGATGTGCCAGAACAGGCTAATGAGCCTTCAGACACATATCCAGAGTCACAGCGTTCGAATGAACCGGCTTCGAACGTTTGAGACGCAACTGCTGGGATGCCTTCTCAACCGTATCTGACGATAGGGATACATATCGCTTAACATCGCGAAGTGGTCCCTGAATGTTCATCGTCGGGAAGACCAGCCGAATCGGGGGAAGGTCGGATAGTATAACATCATTTACAGCGGATACATATCCTCGGTACTGTGCTATATCCAATTGTCCACCAAACATACGAAGTAGGCTTCGGGGTGGGGCAGGACTTAGTTCTTTCTTATTATAAATTCCATCGTACATGTGTCGCAGGAGTGTATGGCGATTCCATCGAATAGTATCTGATACATGTACATCATTGTACAAATGCGACAAGGCACATTCGGGGGAACAGAAGTTACCTTCGCAGGTATAAACGTTCTTGTAGGCATCGTATGAAATCGGCAGCACGGTTCGGTCCCAGTCGAACGAGTGACAGCACCAAAAACATGCTGTATCGGGCTGATAGGATTCACAAATACTTTTGTCCAAAATAGATTTCAAAAGGTCCGTACTCATTCCCTGACTACCTTCCATCGTCTTCAGGATTTCGTTGTATTGTGTGATTCCCTGCGACTTTGAAATATCAGAGTATCCCATAGTATGACCAGCCGGAGATATATCGCCATCAGTTTCGTCCTGAACCTTCAGGAAAAACACAACAGGCGAATCTTCGACTTGTATTGAAGCTTCCTTAGAGATAGCCGATTTCTTGCGAGGAGGCATTTAGGATAACTATGCTGAAAATGTCAAAATCAAAAGATATTTTTACATAAATGCGAATAGTAGCAATGACCAATGATGGCCAATTGCCAATGATGAAGAATATGTTGAATTCTGCTTTGAAAGCTGGCTTTCCAATGGATAACTTCCACTGCTATATCCTACAGCATGACCAAGAAGCCGCGGCTTACAATACCAAAGAGTTCCAATCTATAACCTTACAGAAGCTTGAAGTTATTCTTTCAAACTTACATCTGGACCGAGAAGTACTGTGGATTGACAATGATATATACCTGTTCAAAAATGTCACAGATGAGCTACGTGCCATACCCGGTAACATGGTTATGCAAGATGACTTATGGGGTCCATGTACCGGATTCTTTCTTGCTCGGTCAACCCTTGCTACAATACGAGTCTTGAAGAAAACTATAGACTATGTTAGAAGTAGATTGAGAACTAGTGTAGAAAATGACCAACACGCATTTTTCCGTGTATACAAAGGCATAATTGGGTTAATGATTCGTCTACTACCAACCGATGAATATCCCAATGGAGAAATCTATTTCAACCAAAACCAAAGAGCCAACGCAAAAATTGTTCATAATAATTACTTAACGACAACTGCTGAAAAAGTTGAGCGGTTTAAGATTACAAATTTATGGGATGATTCGGACGTAGCATTCAACCTGGTTAAGAAATACTACATCTAAATATCGTCTACATCAATATCTTCGTCTGCGATAGTTTCAAACTCAAACCCAGCCTCCCGGTTGACTGTACCCTTATTCGCAACCAAACTGGCGCCGTCAGTGTGTTCAATCGCCGTAATACGTGAATCTAAATCAAACTCTCGTGAAATATCCCGCATCTGGTCGGGACTGAATACGGCTACGATTTCAAACGCCGCCGAACCGTTCACTCCTGTGCTGGCGATTGCTACAAACGTACCCTCCTGAATCCAAACCGAGTGCTTTCCCTTACCCGAGAATCGCCCCGGAATCTTTGCTTGTGTAACACGACCCTTATTTTCGGTCTTCACCCTCTCAGTATAGAACACTTCCATGCGACCGTCACCCATCCTGCGAATAACTCGGCCGATGAATACATCTTCTACGTTCCCCTCCTTACGCAGGTCATCTAGAAAGTCTTGGACGAACCGGCGGTTCTTTATCGTCGCACCAGTCTCCCGCTTTGCGCCACGGTTTCCGGAATTCTTTTGAGGCGGCATCTTTGGGTAACCTTTACTCACTACGGGGTTGTAAATCCGTTTTGGGGATATTGAATGAGTTTAACGCAGAGGGAGTCAAATAATCAAGATGAGAATATTTTCCGAAGAAGACGTCGGGCACCTGAAGGAACTGGTCGCACATAGAGTTCGGGAGGATAAGGAAATGTTTTTTTCCTATTTTGAGTACATCGCAACTGAGCGCTATTTTGAGTACTTTCTGACCAACAAGGAGAGCATTATGTCTTGTATTGATAGTGAGATACGCAGGCAATCTCCGAATGCCCTAATTCGGGTACCACTAGTAACATTTACTACCTTCAAGGAAACTGCTCCCAAGTATAGGCAGACCCGCAGACGATTGCAGGAAGAACAGCTACATTCCAACTGTTACCCCCAGTGTTACTTCCACAGCATGAGTGGGATTCATATTACCGACCTCGCTTCCATTTATCGCCATTCTAATTTCAGACAGGCACTAAATGAATCAATGGGTTGCGATGGGATTACAGTTTCTCTCACTTCGGTTTACCTAGCTGAAGTTGATGGAGTTAAGAGGTATACAAACACCCTGTGGATTCGGTATAACCCTAAGTGTACATCATCTTCCAAGTCTCGTCCTGTTTCTGTTTAGCGTTGTCTTTCAATAGTAATTTTATGGTTTGTGACGTTATTTTTAGTGGGAAATTGATATCCATATAAAAAGGATACTCTTTCATCGATTCATGTTTGGATACTCTCAACATATTCAAACGTGTTATCGCAGTTTCTACGCTACGTATTAGGTTACGAACACCTCCTTCGTTACTAGAATATTCATCTATTATAAACTTCATTGCGTCGTCTTCAAAGATAAGTTCTTCGGAAGTAAACGCAAGACGCTTGAGGATATCGGGCCATATATAGTTTTTGAGTATTTGTAGCTTATCGCATTCATCATATTTCTTGCAACTGATTACGTTCATACGGTCACGCAGAATGGGATGTACCTTTTCAATATCGTTGAACGAAAATACAAACAAGCACTGCGACATATCAAAATCAATACCTGCGAAGTATCGGTCGTGGAACTCGGTATTCTGTGACCGGTCGGTTAAATGGATTAACATACTGATGATTTCTTCTCCGTGCGGAGTTGTAGATACCTTATCAAGTTCGTCAAAGTAAAGCACGGGATTCATCGTTCCACACTGCATAAGTCCTTCCACTATGCGTCCACACATAGACCCTTCGTAGGTGTAGGAGTGACCGACAAAGTTAGCGATATCCGATGCCCCACCCAGTGTAAAGAACAGGAAAGGACGCTGTAGCACGGACGCAATACCGTTACGTGCGAAGCTGGTCTTCCCAACGCCCATTTCTCCCTGTAGAGCCAAAACGTTACCTATTGAGCCCGGATTGACAATCCACTGTGAAATAATTTGCATGATTTGGGTCTTGGCTTCTTTCATTCCGTAAACGTGGGTATCCATCTGCTTGCGAGCATTTACCATGAAATCGGTACATTTCGGGATACCGTCTGATATTTGTACGGGCAGTGGAACCGTCTTGCCGAAAGGAATTCGCATGAATCCGTCGACCCAGTTGCGGAGTTTGTAGGCATTCCCACTATCCCCACACATTTCAGTAAGTGCTTCTAGCTTCTTCAGTACTATGGTTTTTGTGTAATCTGAAATTGGCATCTGAAGAATCTTAAACTTGTGCGGAACATCTCCTTCATCCAGCATCAAATTCGATACACGTTTCATGGTGGATAATACTTCTTTGCGTTTCGCAGGGTCTAGTGTTTGAATATACTTCTTTTCAGATGGCGTTAATTCCAATGCAGGGTCGGTCTCTCGCTTGCGTTTCTTGGTAGGGGGTGCTGCTGCGAATGTATTTTTGAGCATTTCAAGAAACTGGTCAGCTTCTTCGTCAGAGTCATCGCCCAACCCAGTAACATGAAATTCAATACACAATTCCTCCTCGTCCAGAGTATCGTCGTCTACCCACTCGGTGTCGTCACTCATCAGAAGCACGGGTTTCTTGCGTTCCCGCAAATTGTAGCGCTTCTTCTTCTCCGGTGGGGGAGGTGAATCATCTTCAGATGCTTTGCGTCGCCGTGCATTATCCTTAGGATTACGCTTCGGCATTTCCTTGCTTCATAACGGAAATATTTTTAAAGTTCTTTTTCACGTCAAATAGTAATGGAGTCCATAGAGGCAATTGCCGACATAGCGCAATCCAAGTTGGACAAAGAGAATGCTCAAAATATTGCAGTCCGGACTGTGTTGGATATAGTCTATAATTTTTTAACTCAAAATCGGGTTATGTGTTACGGTGGGACTGCTATCAATAATTTACTTCCCGTGAAGGAACGATTTTATGACCCCGAACGGGATGTTCCGGATTACGATTTCTTTTCGTTGACGCCTCAGCTACACGCGATGGAACTTGCGGATAAGATAGCAGATGCGGGTTACAAAGTAGTGGAAGTTAAACCGGGTATGCATTTAGGAACGTTCAAGGTTTATGCCGACTATACGGGCATTGCCGATATTACCTATCTTGAACCGGAAGTATTTGAAAAGCTGTGGAAAGAATCAATTGCCAAAGATAACATTCATTATGTTCCCCCCAATTTCCTGAGAATGTCGGTATACTTGGAACTCTCTCGTCCCCGCGGAGATGTTTCGCGTTGGACGAAAGTGTACTCTCGTATTTTGCTGCTGAACAAACATTACCCGATTCTGTGCCCACCGAACTATTCGGACCTGACGGAAAAGTTAATAACCGACCCGATTCGCCACAAAGTTGAAAAGTTGCTTGTGGAAGAGAAGGCTATATTGTTGGGATTTAATGCCTCAACGATTCAGCAGAAGGGAGCAGGGAAATGGAAGCTTCCGTTGGATGTACTGGTTACTCCCGAAAAGCGCCAGGAGGTTTCTGGGTTATTCAAAAAAATATTTGAAGGCAAAACAGTTGAGTCAAAAGGCTTCGGGGAAATTCTGCCTCCATTTACGGATGTAAAGGTTGACGGGTCGGTTGCTATCCGTGTTTATGAAACTAACGCCTGCCACAGTTACCACACAACATCGGCTGGTTTGTGTATAGCCAGTATTCCTACTTTGCTACAGTTCTTCCTAGCAACCATGTATGGTGACGATGAAGTGCGTGAAGGGATTCCCGAACAACGGTATTTGTGTGCCGCCGAAAACTTAATCCAAATGGCGAATGACGATTTACCGCGTCGGTACAAGTTGCTGACTCCTATTGAGTGTTTGGGCAAGCAGGATTCTATTGTAGACCTCCGTGTCCGCAAGGCGAACGTTTATGAAAAGACATCCAAGAACAAGAAATCTACTGAGTTCCTACAGCATTTCTTTACGTATGTTCCCGGTAAGCTGTCGGGTGCCGATAAGAAATCGCTCGTAACTAAACTCAAGAACTTGACTGAGGTCCATTCAGATTAAAAGCACCACCAACGCATGCGCGGCACTTCATCTTACCCGTAAGGTAATCTATTCGGTACTGATTGCCCTGCGGAATCCAAGCATCCGCCGACTGACGATTGGTAATTGGACTATTATTGCGCTTTTCCAAATAAATACTCCGCTGCTTTAACATTTTCGTGTAATCCGAAGCATCACGGCTCATTTTAGAATCCCGAACGTTGTCGAGAGTTAAAGTAATATTGCCTGTTCCCGATGGAGCTGTTCCACTCTGTCCTGGACTTGATAATACACCAGTCGCCGATATCGTAAACGTCAAAGTCAAATCATTTGCTGGAGTGTTTCCTCCAAACAACGTTCCCTGATATACAAATATATCTCCCTGCGAATACCCAGAACCACCATAAACTATTGTAGGGGTATTATAACTTCCACTACCCCAAGTCACGATTACTGTTGCGGGGTCAAAACTTATACCTTGTGAACTCATTTGTTTAAAACGAAACAGAAGTTTTGAGAGTACAAATGAAGTAGTTATAATGTTCTGCAATAACTGTGGAGAAAAAGGACACGTGTTCCGTACCTGTTCCTACCCAATAATATCGTGTGGATTAGTGCTTTTGAAGGGAGACGACGACCCGTTTGTGTTGCCGGTTGTGAATACCAAGCAGGTAAGGGTACTGATGGTCAGACGAAAGGATAGTATGTCCTTTATGGAATTTATACGCGGGAAATATGAAGAAACCGATAATAATTACATTTGCCGTTTGGTAGAAAACATGACCCAAGACGAACAGCAAAAAATTATGACCCTACCTTTTGCCACCCTCTGGGCCCAGCTTTGGGGTAACGGCAGGGATACCCACTCTCCGGAGTTCTATCAAGCAAAAGACAAATTTGAATTACTTGATAAGATTACGATTGTGCGACAGAATTTGAGTAGGTGGTTGGAACCCGAATGGGGATTCCCAAAGGGACGTCGTATGCGAGGGGAATCCGACTTGGACTGTGCAATCCGTGAATTTTGGGAAGAGACCAACATTTCAAGAGAGTCGTATACCGTTTGTAAAAATTTGTCGTTCACAGAAATATTCACGGGAACGAATAACGTCCAATACAAACACGTATACTTCCTTGGATTATTGAAGAAGGCAGAAGAAGTAGACTTGACGCAAAAGTTGACCGCCTGCCAGAAGAGAGAAATTTCGGCTCTGAAATGGATGACGTTTGACGAGTGTAAGAAAACAGTTCGTCCCCATTATGTCCGACGAATGGAAGTGATTGGAGAAATTGAGACTGCGGTTCGGACGTTTGAAACTCTTGCGAACAATCAATAGGATGATAGCTATTTTAGGAGCCCTTTTTATCGTCGGAACGGCATTATCATTTTTTTTGGGAACGACGATATGTGCGAAGGCCGACTTTGACAGAAGTCCACGACACGGGGCGATGTGGGCACTATTACCAGCGGTGGTGTACACCCTGACGTCTAACATATATGCTATGGTGGCTTCTACATGGATACCTACTCTGGTTTTAATATATACGACAGAACAGACAACATGCCCCCAAAACAAGTAATGCAGCAACCGTGTGGATGTGTAGATGAAGTTTGGGGATGGAAGCAGGACCGTTTTCAGGGTCAAGATGTGCTCACTACCCTATGTGGGCAACATCTATCTATAGTGAATAGCCAAGGAACCACACAACCGACAAATATGAGACCACAGCAAGGACAAATACCCACCACCATAGGGGGAATACCGTTGAATCACTTTGCCCAGTTCCAAACGGGCGGATTTGGCCATCCTTTCCAAATGCCACCCCAGGGCGTACATATAAGAATGCAGCAACCAGGAGGAGGTAGATAGTTACCATGGTCATTCGGGGCTGTTTACGAATTATCGCCTCCATTATCCTTTCCGTTCCAAAAATAAGTGAAGAGAATGACTTATGTTCTTCCGAATCGCAAGGCATTCTCGGATTCAGTAACACGAATCTTCCTCAAATATCGTGACTTACGAGCGTCTGAGGACGACAAAGATGAAGACCTGTGTTTGCGACAGGGGTCAAAAAATACACGTGAACTATTTTCGTATCAGAAGCTGGTCCGCGAGTACCTACTTATGGAAACACCGTACCGAGGTCTGCTACTGTATCACGGATTGGGTTCAGGCAAGACCTGCTCTTCTATCGCCGTAGCCGAATCCCTCATGAGTAACAAAAAGGTCTTTATCCTGCTACCCGCTTCCCTACAGGCAAACTATCGTGGCGAGATTCGTAAATGTGGAGACCCTATTTACGCTTACGAACAATACTGGGAACCGAAGAATGTCACGACTCCGGAAGACCGCGAAGTAGCCAAGAAGTTCGGCTTGACCGATAAGTTTCTAGACCGCTACAAGAAGTATTACACTAATGTATCCGACAGGGATTCAAATTTCCGTGTACTACCCAAGACAGACCAGGATGTAATTCGGGCCCAAATTGATGACCTGCTGGATAACCGATTTACATTCATCAATTACAACGGTATTTCGTCAGCAAACGTTGACAAAATTCTGCCTCCCGACCAGCCAAATCTGTTTGATAATTCGTGCGTTATCATTGACGAGGCTCACAATTTGATTGGTAGTGTAGTGAACGACCGTGCTATCAAAAAGAAGCTGTACGATATGATTTACAACGCAAAAGATACCAAAGTAGTGGCTCTGTCGGGAACGCCAATCATTAATCGTCCGAATGAAATCGCGTTTTTGATGAATTTGCTCAAAGGACCAATTGAACGAATTTCTATACCCCTGAAGAGTGTGTTGACCTGGGACGAAGACAAGATGACTGGATTTTTCAAGTCTGTTCCCGATGTGGACACTATTGAATACAATTCGGTAAAACGCACCATTATGTTGACCCGTAATCCACCACAGTTTGCGAGTGTGTACAATGATAAGGGAGAACGTATTGCCGTCAAGCATAACAAAGACCTGGCGTTTGAGCCCGACATGAAAGTATGGGTGGGAACTTGGAAGGTTAAATTTGAAACAACGTTTGGAGGTTCGGAACTCGCAGACCCCGAAAAGATGGTGGTCGAGCCGCTGGAATGTCTGCCCACTAAGTTTGAAGATTTTATGAATACATTCGTAGATGGATTGAACGTAAAGAATCCTATTCTGTTCCAGCGTCGCATTCAGGGTCTGGTTTCTTACTATAAGGGTGCCGATGAACGACTATTGCCTTCCCGAGTTGACGAAGACAAAACACTCGTAAAAATTCCTATGTCGGACGCCCAGTATCTGCGTTATCTGGAAACGCGATGGGAAGAGATTCAGCGGGAAAGTCGTAAGGGACGGAACAAGGCGGATTTGAATGAAGATTTTGGTTCTTTCCGTATGACTTCGCGACTTGCTTGTAACTACGCAATCCCACCGGAACTTCGGGTTCAGCAGGATGCCGAAACTAGTGAAGAAACCGCAGTACCCAAACCCGATGTACTCAAAGCCTTGCAATCAAATCCCGAAAAGTACCTGACGGAAGAATCGCTCAAATCGTATTCCCCCAAGATGCTCCAAATGTTGAAGGACATAAAAGAAAGCGTCGGCAAGAAAGGTTCCTTCAAGAACCAATTTATTTACTCACAGTACCGTTCACTCGAAGGGTTGGGTATTTTTGGTATCATACTGGAAGCCAACGGGTTCCAGCGGTACCGCGTGGTTAAACAAGCAGGTGGTGATTGGATTGAAGACCCCGAAATGAAACCAGATGTACCGGCGTATGCTATGTTCGTGGGAGGTGAAGAAGAAGAACGCGAACTGTACCGTCAAATTTTCAATCAGTCATATTCCGATACGTTCCCACAGTCACTGAAAGACCAGCTGGAAAAATCGGAAAAGCGTCTGTGTGTTTTCATGGCTTCGTCTGCGGGAGCTGAAGGTATTACGCTGGCTAATGTACGAAATGTGAGCATCATGGAGCCCTACTGGAACCCTGCACGTATCGACCAGGTTATTGGTCGTGCTATGCGTATCTGTTCTCACGCCAAGTTACCGAAGGAAGACCGCAACGTAACGGTGAAACTGTATATGTCCGTCTTTTCCCGAGAGCAATCTACGTCGCCCGACGGACCCAATATTACCCCTATTCGCACGAATGACCTGGTGTTGAAACGGTATGATGTTGAAACTCCAGTTGAAACGTTTATGACGTCGGATGAATTTCTGTATGAAGTTGCCTATGAAAAGAGTCGTATCATTAAGAGCATTTCTCACCTGCTGAAACAGGCTGCCGTTGATTGTGAAATCCATCGTAAGCTGCACTCCAAGGAGAAGCCGGTAATCCAGTGTATGCGATTTGATAGCAATTTGGTACCCGATGAATTGGGATATAAACCTGCGGTTCAATCGGAGGAACGTGATACCCTTTATTCAAAAAATGTAATCCGTCGGGCACGCCGGTTGCAGCGGATTATGGTGAAGGGTATTTTGATGATATTTGACCCCGATACATCCGAAATATTTGATGCCCCCGCGTTTGAAGATAATCAGCGGTTGCTAAAAATAGGTAAACGTGTGGCAGCTAATAAGATACAGTTTTTTACCTCAGTAGTTTCATAAATGCCATCTACTATGAGCATGAGCGCCGCAGACTGGACGCGTATCCAACGCCGTAAGGCGGGGTTACGTTATGCCTCAGAAGCTACTAAAGAAGTTGCCCCAACTCCGGCACAAACGCGACCTTACGGAACCGCTCTGCTTATACCTCGTGAAGTGGGAGGCTCAAAGTTCCGCCGAACTGCTTCGGATTACACTAATAGTGTAGATGCTCGTGTTACCGACTATTACTTTAAGTCGCAGGGTGTTGGTAACAATGTTAATACAAAGTTCATGCTAACCCGCCTATGCTTATGTGCGACGGCCGAAATGCAGCCCAAGACTGGCTTGTGTGCTGTATGTACTAAATAGTCAACGCCTTCAACTCCCCAATCCACATCTGCTTGGGTGTCGTATTCTCCAAATGAGTAATACTCTTCTTCAATTCCTCAAACTCGTTCTCGTACTTTTGAGCGTTCTTCAATGTGAGTGCGGAAATCGGCAGGTTCATCAGGTAATCGTAGCAATCGCGAATCAGTACGAACTTTTCGGCTCCCAACAATCGGTCACACTCCTCCGGTGTCTTGCGACGCAGGTCCGGACGAGGCGCGTCTTCACACTGCTGGCGAATAAAGCGCACCACATTTTCGTGGTAAGGCAACTTGTCTTTCAGCGCTTTCAGAATAGCATCCCGACGCTTGCTATACAAGTCCAATCGGACCGCCACGAACTCTTTGAGGATTTCGTTGGGTGTCGCATACTTGCGAATCACACACTTGGAATCAAATGCGTGCATATTGGTGAACTTCCACTTGTCGTTCAAAATCTTGTCCAGCACCGATTTATCATCACACTTAACCTTGATGCAAACCTTCATGTCCGTAGACATATCCGTGTAATCCTTCAGCTTCCCGTCCTTCACCAAGTCGTCCAACTTCTCACGCACATCAGCCGTCCAAGTCCCAACCGGCAACTCGGTAATCGTATCGCCCTCCAGCTTCCCAGACAGGATACATTCAGTAGCCTTCTCCATCGTAATCTTCCCCTCAAATCCACGTGTCCACGGAACAAGCGCATCATCCAGTCCATCTCCGGTTTCCAACCATTTCATAATCATACTCTTCAGGTGCGAGGGGTTGAATTGCGGAATAAACGTTGAATACCCAGTTCCGATACCACGCGCACCGTTCACCAGCAGCATCGGCAGGATTGGAGCGTACCACTCGGGCTCTACTGGCAACCCGTCGTCATCACGATACGTCAGAACCGCAAAGTCATCTGCCGGAACCAAGTTCTTAACATACGGTTGCAAATAGGTGTGAATATAACGAGGCGATGCTGCGTCGGACCCACCCTGTAGCCGCGTACCAAACTGTCCCTGCGGCACAAACCAGGCAATATTATTTGAGCCAACAAAGTCCTGAGCCATACCAACAATCGCATCATTCAGCGACGCCTCACCATGGTGGTAACCCGAATGCTCAGACACATATCCGGCAAATTGTGCGACACGGATTTCCGACTTCAAGTTACGCTTGAACGCAGAGTACAAAATCTTACGCTGCGACGTTTTCAATCCATCCATAACGTTTGGAATCGAACGCTCCAAATTGTAGTTTGAGAAGTGAATCAGGTCCTTGTTTACGAACTCTTCGTACGGAAGAGTTGCGGCAGGACTCGGGATGCTCTCACGCGAATAAGTTTTCAGCCAGTCCTTGCGATTATCTGCCTTGGCTTTGTTGAACGCCAGGTCAATACTGAAATCAGAGTCCTTCCCGGTATACTTGTAAGGCATAATGTTCAACTTTTGGAAATACTCCTTTGCTTCGTCACGCGTTGAGGTACCCAATCCCTTGTAATACTTCACGTTCCAACCGCGTGAGGCATCGGTCTTCTTCCACTCTTCGTACTCATATTGTGTATAGAACGACTTGACCTGCTTTCCTTTTGTTGCTTTTACGATTGGAGTTGCCATATACGTCAGGAACCCTGGAACGGCCAACAGAGTATGCCAGAGTTCATGGAACAAGTTAATCAACAGTCCGCGAATATGTGAGCCGTCGTAGTCCTGGTCGGTCATGATGAGAACGCGACCATACCGCAGGGACTTTACATCGGCATACTCCTTGCCACTCTCCAGCCCGATAATCTTTTTCAGGTTTGCGATTTCTTCTGTCTGTTCCACCTTGCGAACTGATGTATCCTTGACGTTCAATAGTTTACCCTTCAGCGGAAAGACACCATAGTACTTGCGTTGGTCCTGCGACAGACCCGACAGAGCCATGGCTTTCGCAGAGTCACCCTCCGTAAGAATAAGTGTACACTCATGGCTCTTACTGGTCCCAGCATAGAACGCATCATCCAGCTTTGGCATACCAGTGAGCTTGGACTGCTTCTTTCCATCGGTTTTTGTATTCTCTTTGTTATCCTTGACACCCTGCTGGGCGACGACCTTATCAACGATACCTAACTTTGCTACAACCTTTTTGAGAAATTCTTCTGGTAGTTTGAAATTAGTCTTGGTAGTCATAACTTCCTTGGTTTGAGAGCTGAACGCAGGGTTTTCAACAAGGCAGTTGATGAATACCGCAAGCGACTCACGAACCAGAGCAGGCTTGACCTTCAATTTTTTTTTCGTTTCCAAATACATCAACACATGCGAAACAATTTGGGACGTAATATCTTCAATGTGCTTCCCCGCTTTCGTCCAGATGCCGTTTACAAAGGCTACGCTGAGCATACGGTCGAGCGGAGAGTCCGTGACTGCCAGTTGAAGGAACGGCTCGGCAGAGTATGTGAGGATAGGTGCTGCTTTATCGGTATCCCCTACTATATGGGCGGCCGCATATTCAGCCAGATTGCGGAAGTGAACGACTGTATCGCACCACGAAACACGAACACCCTTACCAACCGTCATAGCTAAATCATACACACGACGCTGTACCAACGCCATAACATCCGCAGGAATTTTAGCTTCCTTCCAGCCGAACTTAGCAAAATCCGGCGTCCACTCAACTTCCACGAACGACTTAACCTTAGATTTGCTGATTTTCGGAGGATGAATCTTGGACATGTTGTCCTCAAACACCTGAACGTACTTCAACTCACGCTTGGCGTCTACAATCGTGATTTGAAATCTCTTTGCGAAGATGTTAACCAGCTTAACACCGTAACCATTCTTGCCACCGACCAGCTTCTTTTCGTCCTTGTCGTAATTCGTGGACGTCAGAAGCTCGCCGAAGATGAGTTGTGGGATGTAAACACCATACTCGGGGTGCTTTTCTACATCGATGGACTCACCATCATTCCTAATCGTGAAGACCGAGTCGTCCTTCACGGAAACATCAATCTTCTTAACTGGGTTGTCGGACTTACGCTGGACCAGTCGGATAACGTGGTCGTGTGCGTTTACTAGCAATTCGTCAATGAGCTTGTAGAAACCCGGATTGAACTGCTTGAGTGTTTTCAAAACGAACGATTTACCTTCTACAACATACGCTTCCTCCGACGCGTTCTCAATACTCCCAATGTAGGTATCGGGAAGATTCAGGATGTGCTCGCGGTGAGTGTGCTTGCGGTACTGCTTAGATAGGTCAGCCATGGTGTGTGATAAATTTGTGAATATCGGCCGGATTCCGTTTTGGTCAACCCTTGTGTGCCGCTACTATATTCACCAATGAGTGTCTCAAATTTCCTGCCATTATATTTTTAGCCCAATCCGGACAACTTTTCAGCGACAACTTGAAGGAATCAGCTGCTTGCTGAAAGTGTCCGGTATAATATGCTTCTAGCCCAATGTCTTCATCATACATCCAACCGTAGGCATGTGGCTCTAAAAATAAACCTTTATTGGGAATCGGTGTGTCCTTGAACGCCAACCCCATTGCATACAGTTCCTGAGTAAAGATATCGCGTAACCTAGCAAAATGTAATACTTCTGCTACACATTCCTTTCGGGTTGGAATCAAATTTTGAGCCGTCCAAGCATATTTTATTTTTTCATCGACCGAATCAGTTAGACGAATAAGACACAAATATGATACATATCGTTCTTCAATCCAACTATTGGGTAGAACTGCTCGTTGTTTGTAATATTTAATTGCTTGTTCATTATTTTGGGAATCTCGGTACGATTGAGCCAAATAGAAAAGAGTTCGGGCTTTGTCGCATTCTGGGTTTTCTAGTTCCTTCTTCAACAGCATGGCATCCTTCTGATATTTTTGCGTATCATTTGAGCGAGCACCCTCGGTTCTTGCTTGAATCCAAGTAGTCGAACTCAGTGATTCAGATGACCACGGGACGGTTCGGCAGTCTGCGTATTCGTGAACCGCTCCACAATATCGCCAATCAAAGGACATATTAAATAACTGAATTCGTGCGTGTAGCAAGGTATTATGCTTTACAGTAACGTTGTATCCTGCTAGTTTATCGTTGAGTTTAGCTGAAACTATTACATCGCCTTCGAGAGTATCATCTGCATCTATCATCAAACACCATTTCATGTGCTGCTTTGCCAATTTTAGTGCTTCACTTCGGTTATGTCCGAAGTTCACCCACTTGCGGTCGTATAGATGACCCGGCTTTCCAAGTTCATCTGCAACACGTTGAATGATTTCTTTGGTCTTGTCGGTCGAACCGGTATCAACAATACACCAGGTATCAACCGTGCGAAGAACTGAACGCAAAGCTCGTTCTATCACCTTTTCCTCATCTTTCACTATCATACACACGCCGAACATTATATGATAATCGTGTGTATGTATTAAAACGGAAAGTATTTTGGTAGTATTTTATATAGTAAAATGGTAAAATATACATGCACTCAAACTGGCAAAGTATTCAATCGCAAGAAAGATTACGTTGCGCACTTGGAGTCTCTCGTCCGAGAAACTGTGGCAATCAATCATGAACTACCGAACGGACGTCTGGCCATTAGTCTGTTTTCGGGAGCTGGCGGAGATACGATAGGTATGGAATCGGCCGGAATCAGTGTTGTAGCGTTTTCAGAAAATAACAAACACGCGATTGCTACACACAAGGATATGTTCCCGAGTAGCAAGTGGTTAGGTGAATCGGTAAAGGGTGATATTACAAAGATCCCCGATTCAGAGTTTGAACCGTATATCAACAAATTGTTTATGGTATTTGCTGGATTCCCTTGTCAGGGATTTTCAAATGCCGGAAAGAAAGATGTGAATGACCCACGTAATCGAATGTTTCACCAATTCTTGCGAGTTGTAGAAATTACGAAACCTGAATGGATTATGGGCGAAAATGTAGCCGGATTACTTACCAAAAAGACAGACGATGGAGAAGGTAGCGTGATTAATGTTATTTCGGACCACTTCTCTGCTATTGGGTATCCGATTGTATTCAATGTATTCGATATGTCAACCCTTGGTATTCCACAGTCTCGTAAGCGACTCGTCCTTGTTGGAAACCGAATGAGTATTCCATTCAAACTTCCGGAGTTTAAACTAGCAAAGTGTGGTATCCGACAGTTCACAGAAGCTACGTTAGAAAACGCGATCGAAACTGCGCTGGATATTCCAACAGAATGCTCTGTCGAAGTTCCAGATGATATGGAACTAACTGGAACGCCTCATCCGTATTTGGTGCTAAAGCATTCTCAAAATTTGATTTCATTTCGCAAACGGGATTCGCCAATTCACAGTGAGGTTCTCGATTTGAACAAACCTTGTAAGACACTCATTTGTGCGTATACATTTCAACCCAGACTCTATGTGGGACTACGCAAACCAAATGGAAAAAGATATATTCGATGTTTGACTATTTCGGAGGCGGCACAAATTCAAGGATTTCCTGCTACACATAGGTTTTCGGGAACACGGGATGATGCTATCAAACAAATTGGAAACGCGGTACCTTCTAAATTTATCGAGAGTATTGTCAGATCCATGCTAGAGTCTTCTGAAACAGCTGTTCGTTAAACTCCGGCTGAAACTGATTACATGAATACTGGTTTGCGAAACGAAACACAACTTTCAGAAATTGAGCTCCAAGTGTCTTTTTAGAATTATTCAGTTCCTTTTTTAGTCCGATAATGTGTGCCATAACCCGCTTATCCGATTCGGTTGGGATATCCTGTCCCAAACCAATGACACACATGTTCAGCGTATTGCCCCACCACTTTTTGGTCTGTTTGTACGATATGATGTATATTGTGTTGTCGTCAAACCAACCATCATTGAGATAGAAGGTAGATGAATTGGTGTGCTTGGCATCAATTGTAACTGACCGAACCATCTCACCGTCCTCGATTTCAAATACGGTGAAATCACCCTTCTGCTGAGACCCCTGTCCCTGATACCAATAATATATGCCGTCGGTTTCCGGAATGCTCTTGCGTTTAGCCAGTACGAATCCGTGCGTCTCGAGAACAGTAGCAATACACGCTTCTTGATTCGTAGCCTTGTTCGCACTGCCCTGTCCGTCTGTCTTGAGATATTTATCCAGCGTTGCCATGACTCCGTTCTGGGTTAGCTTTAAACATTCAGGGGTTGCTCGCATGTGGGTAAGTGCCTTTGTGAGCTGAGTCTTGAGTGCCATGTTGGGGGTACAGTCTGCTACTGGTGACTGATGAATCCGTTTTTGTGGGAATTCGGGAAAACGGATTTAGTGGGTCCAGGTAGGAGGCTGTTACCCCCTGATGATACAACGAATATCTTACTAGCCCTAAGATTCAACACTG
>Ga0214921_10001370_pt1 | contig 41919 bp, 12 predicted proteins | sample LL1505_MetaG_FD_177992 | JGI IMG/M metagenome (GOLD analysis project Ga0214921, IMG submission 177992) | Freshwater microbial communities from Lake Lanier, Atlanta, Georgia, United States - LL-1505 | ecosystem: Environmental > Aquatic > Freshwater > Lake | place: USA: Georgia | collected...
GTCGTTATCCAACAGACGCTGCAACATAGCAACCGAGTAATCTCGCGGGATAACCCCTCCAGACAGCGCGCCCTGCGCATACCAATCGAATCGCTTCGTTGCGGCACCCAGATAGATATTTAAGGCATTAAAAATATTTGATAGTTCAGTCGTATCTTCGTGACTTTTCTCAAGAGCGCTATTAAACACCGCTAAATCATCTGCAAGAATTCCTTTGTTACCATCCAGTTGCGAGTAAGAAATTTGGCCTGACGTTGCAGAAGTCCCGTTAGTTGCTTCATCTGATGGTGTGGCAGGCGCTTGAGTACTTGCCACTGGAATAACAGACGCCGAAAAAGCCGGTCCATTGGCAAGCATTTCAGAAATTCTTGTTTTCAAGATATCTGTCCGCCCTGTATACACGTCTGAATTCATAACCACAGATAACAATGTGCGTGCGTATTCCTTGAAGATAGGCCCTGCTGAAGTTTTTTCAGTACTCCATGATGGGAATGCCGCTGCTTTTGTACAATACGCATCAAACACATTCAATACATACGTCAAACCCAGCGCATCGCCCGCAACAAGATCAAATGCGCCAACAAATTTTATCAGCCCATTTTCAAAATCTGCCGGCACTTTAGGATCGGCAAGAGCATCAATCTGCAATAATGTGTCAGCAATTTTTGCAAAATCAAACAAATCACCACTCTCACCAAACGATGCTCCAGATGATCCAATTGCCAACTGGGCCCCTGCTGCATTCTTGAGGTAATAATACGTCAGCCCAGAAACAGCAACCGACTGCAGTGAAAGCGGTTGTACATCTTTTATAGGTTTTGCAACAAATGTGCAGGTTGCTGGATCAAACACTAAGGTGTTATTGCCAAAAACAACCGCTTTTGCGGCGGCATCATACGCCAACACTTTAAAGTGCAGCGATTTATCAATGTCATGCAATTGCGCTGCCAGCACTAATGCATCTCCTGTCCACGCAAGTTTTTGTTTTGTCACCAAGTCGGGAGCAACTGTTTGCATGAACACAGTGGCACCAGCCGCAAGCACCGCTGAAGCATCAGTAGCAGCATTTGAAGGCGCAGCTCCTCCAGAAAGCCACTGCAAGGTTTGTTTTGCGGCCACTTGAGCATCTTGGGGAGCAGAAGAATATTGTCCTGAAATAGCAGTGAGCAAGCGGGCTGCGTAATCTTTAAGTGAAAGCGCCCCGCCACGTACTCCGGTAAGCTGTACGCTATCAAGCCGTATTGTTGCACTAACAAACCGTAGGTAAGCATCAAATCTTTGTACAAAATACAGCCAATCACCTGGATACGTCCCAAGCTGAGTAAACAACGCATCAAAACAATTAAGGATATCTCCCTTAACAACATCAACCGTCGGCACATTTTTCATGTGATCTAAAACATCTTTGAACGATTTTTGTGAATTCGAAAGAGCTCCAACCACATCAAAAGCCTCTACCGGCGCTGTTACCAATGCCCCAAGTTTTGAAGAATCAAGAGCAACCTTAGTTCCTGCGACAACAAACGAGAACCTTGTTGCAACAGCCACATCACACAACACGTCCACATATCGTGGTGTGCTCTTGAGCACAAATTCATACGGCGCAGCAGGAGAAAGATCTAGATATTTTTCTCCAACTTTAAAGACAGCGCGTCCTTTTTGTTGATCATACGCAGTAACAAAAATATGCGTTGCCGGATCCAGGGGCAACGTGGCAGCAGCTTTTAATCCACCACCATCATTTGGAACCAAATACAATCCATCACCAACTTTTAATGTAATCGTGTTTTGGGCTGCTATTGCTGTAATCGGCTTCTGCGCCTCGGTACGGTTAACATACACAGGTACATCTTGCAATTGTGTTACAATCTGCGCGCATTGAGTGAGCACTTGTTGCAACGCATCTTTTGCCGGGCTTTGCGCTGTTTGCACTTGTTGCGTTAATAATGTTTTAAGCGATGTCAAAAACGCAATCACATCATCTCTTAATGAAGCATTTGCAAGATCTGCACGCCGCACGCCCCAGGCAACATAATCATCTGGAGTAACCAATTTTGCTTGTATATAAGAACTCAATACCGAAAGGAAATATTGCCAATCGTCTGCAGTCTTTCCAGCTGTAGCCATAAACAAGGGTTTAAGTTTTTGTTGTATTGCTACATCAAGAGGATCTGTCGCAATACTTGCAAACAATGGACTGTCTGTTGCCTCAATACTTTGAACCACAAATGACAATCCTGCCGCTAGCTCTGCAGTCATTTTTACATTCTTTGTAACAGCATCAACTTGTGCAAACTTGCCAGCAGAACCCAATTTAATCTTCTTGGTAGCAAAGTCGTATATAACGGTGAGCTCAGCGCGGTTATTCGTAAAAACAAGATCTTTAGTTGCAGCATCAACAGCAAGATATAAGCCCTCGCTGTTTTTCAACACCACAATACCTGTTGTTGGAATAAATTCTGAAACCTCAAAACGCGTATTTGGGTTATACGTGGATGTCCCAGACATCTTAAACACGCTCTTTTTATCAACTATTTCTCGCATCAGCAGAGATCCAGAATCTCCTTTGAGCGTAATTTTTAAGCCAGCTTTAAGTGGTACAAATGCAAGCCAACCTTTTACTACATTATCTCGTGCTGCGGCTGTTATACCCGCAGCACTCTGCACATACGCTAAAACGCGCTGCATAAATTCAGCATTTGTTGCACCACAAGACCCGTTAACAACAACGTCTGGAACTAAACTTGCACAAATTTTTTGAACTTCATCAGTAACAGGGCTCTTCCAATCATCTGAGATTTGTTGAGCCTTGATAGCATAGTCAGCGAGACCCTTTGTATAAAAATTCCAATCGAGTTCACTAAATACCTGACTGCCTCGTTTAAAATTGGTTGCCCATAGAAAAATATCCATGGACAATTGTCCGCTCGCCAACTTACGATCAGCTTTCACCCTAAAGCACTTATCCTGCTGTAAACGATCCGTGGACAAATAACATATGGTGAAATTTTTCACAGAACCGCCTGACGTAAGGCCCAATGATGCTGGAGTACAGATAACAGGTGCACCAGCGTAAGCAAAAGATACAGTTGATGCAGGATTTTGATTAAGTGTTACATCAATAGCACGCGGAATCTGAGTTAATCCCAATGAAAGCGTCTGATCTGCAGCTTGATATACCCTGAGCCACTCAGTTGATGTAGAAATACTTCGCGCAGAGTCGCCTAATGTGATAATCATTCGATTATTTGCAAGATTATAATCCTGCACACTGAAATGAATTGCAGGATCGTAAATACTTGTTTTAATGGCACCAAGTTTGCCGTCAGATCCCACCCCTAAAAACAAATCGGGAGCGATATTAAATGCAACACAAGCACCTTTGGTCAAATTAGGAATCGCTGCGGGAGGCGTTGCCGGATCTGGCAACCACGTAGGAATATCAAGCAGAAACGCCTGTAAATCTTGCAATGCTGGTTTAACGTTCGCAGGAGCTGTCGTCAGTGCAGCTGTAATCAATGCCACCGATTTATCCCGTAAGGACGATGCTGGTGCATTGCCCTCTGGCTCGGTGAATGTGCCTAGAGCACTTGCCAGCGTGATATAATTTTTAAACAACTCAACAAGGCCAGCCCAATCTTCTGCTGTTTTTCCTGCTGCTTCAAACGCTGGTTTAAATTTGCTTGCAACATCTGTTTTAGCAACAGCGAGCGTCATTGGCGCAGAAGCTGCTGCTTGACCACGAACAAGCTCTCTGATACTCAAATTTTTCACCGTAAAACCAGCAGCGCCACAACGAAAGCCCAGAAACTTAAGTCCATCTTGATCAACAGGCGGATTAGGCATGTTTTGATCGATTCCAAAAGGCACACTAAAAATTTCATGATAGAGATTGTCGCCCCCCAAATATTCCAGAGCAAGCTTTCTTGAGGCACTAGACTGGAAGTCAGCAATAATGCGATATTTTGTAAATACACCAGGCGCTGGAAGAACCGCAGGAGCTGCAAATTTGACGATGTCGGGTGCGTATTGCGTTTTATCTGCGTTTAATCCATACGGCGTCACCTTGTTTACAACATTAGCGTTGTCATACACACTCTGAGTGTTGTTATTTGCTCCCGCGTGCAGCTGCATAATGCCATAACAATACCCCATAGCAACATCACCCCAGGGCCTGCTTGCAAAACCAATATTTAAATCAGCTGCAGCATTACACTCAAAGGTCGCTATAAATCCGCGCTTGAGCCCTTCAGGAATCTCAATATACGGTGCACTAACGTTTAAACCGCCAGCAAGATCCCACGGATACAAATTTGCGGGCGTTAAAGCAACTCCCATTGCGGTGGAAATATTTTGCACAGGTAACGATGCAGGTAATGCTGCTCCTTCCAAGAGGCGCTGATACTGCGCTAGCGAAGGAATTATCTCAAATTTATAATCGCCTACTGGTGTTGAAGCATTTACCACCTTAAGAATCGCACCATCAACAGGCATAGCTGAGGTGTTTCTTGAAACCTTTTGCCCAGCAAAGCCAAATGAGAATTTTTGTTTTGATGCAGACGCAGCATCATATTCTAAATTATATACTGGAGCATCTTTTCTAGCAGAGACCCGCATCCGTGTTGGAAAACCATTTTTTACACCATAGTTATATTCATTGTAATCAGCAAAAAGCCCATGTCCCGACTCACTTAAACTCTTAGCACGAGCTGCCGGATCTGAACTATCATCAAGTGCTATGTCATATCCATAAGTTGAAAGAGCAATAATTCCTCTTTCTTTCCATTCATCTGTGTAATAAAACACCTTAAAGTGCGTAGAAGGATCCATCAGACCAATGGTGTTTTGACGAACTTGTCTGGCTTCGCCACCTCTTTTGAATGAATCAAATCCCAAATACGATCCATCTTGAAATCTAAAAGCCACAATATCTCCGCTCTTCATAGGCGCTGTGGATACTGCTGCTTCTTCCACTATAAAAAGCGTGGCTTCGGCTTTGGAAATTGGAGCAACATATTTGTTGCCCTTTGCAGGATCAGGCTTAAATGCCCGCACAAATCCATCATCATCAACTCGCAAGTATGTCGATCCACTAGTACTCTTAATTTTTACACCAGAACCTTCGGGTTCTAATGCAAATAATCGACCAAAAGATGCGATGTTTATTACTTGTTCTTCCGCTGAAATTTTAGCGGCATCTTTAGAAGCTTCACCTAAATTATCTGAGTCAATCTGAAGCAGATTTCTCAAAACAACGTAGTTATTGTTAGCACGACAAAAAATGATTTTTTTAGTCACATCTTCCCCGAACGAGGTTATCACAAATGAAACCGAGCCGGGCTTTTTATCTGTAGCCTGTAATACGCCAGTCCCAGTCGCTTCTACATATTTATTGGAGCCCGCAACTTTAAGCCACAGAGGCGTATCAAGTAAGGTAACAGTGTCATCCGCTATTTGGACAGGACCATTCCACGCTTTAAAAGAGTAAAAACTAAATGACTTATTAAACCCTGGATGCGAGGTTTCTATAATTTTAACCGTTGTTCCATCTTGTTTTTTTGCAACAACACGACAAAGCCCTTCGCCCGCTTTTGCCCCCTGAACGAGGGTCATCGTGTACTCAACAGGGTTAGTGGTATCAGGAATAATCGAGGTGCAACCCGGCATCTTGATGCAGCCATCTACGGGTTTTTCTTCGGAACAAACCCAATAACCACCAACAAATACTTCGTTCTCAAAAAAATGAACAGCTCCGTGTGTATTGCCCCATCCGCCAATCACAATATCGACCTGAGATGTATCATTTTTTATACTAATAAACTGGTCCCAAGGCTTAATTGCTTTAAAAGTTAAAGAAAATGATGAGGAAGAACGATTAAAAGGCTTCCATCCGAACGTTCCTGGAGCTCCGTCATTTTTCTCATTAACCGAAAAGGTCATAAATTTTGGCTGCGATACTGCGTCAGGCGCATGTAATAAAAAAGATGAACACAGAACAAAAAATAAAAATAGTCTGTGTATCAAGCCGCTTGGATTTACTTTCTTCATATACTCATCACACACAAAAAGACCTGCTCTCATAACTTGCAAGAAATCTATCTTTCAAGGCCTTAATTATTCAATGAAAGCGTGAAGCAACCCGTAAATTAGGGGCCTAGGCTTGTGCGACGCACTAAATAAGTACATTAAAAGAGTCTTGTTTTTAGATCAGCACAGACGAAAGAAGCTTAGCTTGTTGCTTGTCCGTCAACGAATGGAAAAATTTACTTAAAATCTCTCCAGAACGAGCAAACTTAAAACTTTCTATCTCCGATGGATTTTTAGAATGCGCAACTTTTGCCATCTCATCCAAAATAAAATCTATTTTTGCGGTGCGAATAAATGACTCAAGCGGCGGAATAGATAAAAATGCGGTACTAATTGAATTTGCGCTAGGAGCAGGGGCTGGAGCAGGAGCAGGCTCAAAAGAAAAATACGCTTCAACGTACCCAGCAGGTGCAGCGTCGCCTTTAGTGGTTGTTGTAAAAAATTGGTTTTTAGCAGGGTCTGCGGCAGTAAAAATACTATGATCTTTATGTAAGCCATCTAGCTCATACAGCCAAGATGATTTTGGAACGGCAATTCCATTAAGTTGTGTAGTTGGTTGAGACACAGCACCCGTAAGCCAATATCGTGGATTTACTAATTTCAATGACATGCTATCTGAACCTGTGCCAGCTTTTGCTGGCCGCAATGGACTATCGGTTGTTGGTAACCCAAACGCAGCAACGCGCACGGCAGAGACACATCTCAACGGCACCTCGCCAGAAGGCAACATCATGAATAATTCAACAGTAAGTGGAGCCGTTGTCCAGGTAGATCCCGTCGGCATTATTTTTAGTTTAAATTGTGTTGCCAAGTCAGCAGACGGCGCAACCCCCCATGAAGGTTGTGCGCTGGTGCCGGTGAATTGTAAATAACGTCCATTAACACGCAATACACACAGCAACGGATCCCGCCCTCCTGCAACAACAGGAATATCCTTGGTCGAAAAATATGCTTGTCGAGAATCAACAGGAATTTCTGCCTCAGTAGCCACATAGCTAAACGCACCGTCATAGGGGGCGAGCGATGGATAATTATTAGAATCAATACCCGTAATGAGACCGCGTATTTTAATTAAACAACCAGTAAGATCACGCACAGCATTTTTAGTTGCATTCGATGATGCAATGTAACCAGCGTAATACGCTGCAAGATATTTTGCTGCCAAGTCGGGGGCAGCGGTAACTCCAGGCTTCCAATAATCGTTCAATTCCTGCTGAGCCAAAGGCGTAGGAGACAACATCATCAACGCTCTTGCAAGGAAAACGCCAAGACCTGAAACAGTATCTGCTGCAGTCGCTGGAATTGTTTCACCAACAGCTATTTTTCTTAAAATAAGACTAATGGTCTCTATCTGCCATTCCGCTTGGCTATTTTTGGTAAAGCCAAGCGCTCTGAAAATATTAGCCGTCTCTTCTGCTGGTCCTTTTTTTAAATCAAAATACACGCGGTCTGCGGCACTAAGTTTTGAGCACACATAGTACGCTTGGGCAATTACCTTCTGAAGAGCTTTTTTTTCATCGGCAGTTAAAGAAGAAAGATCTGTTGATTGAGGCAATATGCGATTAAGCAACGCCGCACAATACTGGCTTCTTATTAAGTACGCAGCAACAGCATTTGTGTCCAGAAGTATACTCATAAGCAAATCTTCAATTTTTTGAAGCTTTGCAAGGCGTGTTGTAAGCCCTGCAAACGCCACACGCTCAGAAAAATTTCTATCAATAAGATAAGCTTTCATGTCTGCAGCCAAATCTTTAGCATTCTGTGGGATTCCCGCAGTAGCAATAATCCAATTCAGTAAATCGATACAAAACTCACTTACTTTTTTTGAATTTGCATCTGTAGCCGACATTCTCACGGTCTGCCACTCTGGAAACGCAGATGCACGAACCAAATATTCGGCCAATATTCGCGTCAGATACCACCAATCATCCGCCACAAGATTTGTAGCATTAAATGCTTTCCAATAAATCCAAGCTTTATCTACGATTTGAGTATTTTTTATTTGGTTGCCAAACGTTGCATACGAATCAACATTCGATTCGCTATAAAAGACATTGAAAGGTTCGGCTATTTTTATAATCTTGAAGGTGTAGTCAGCAGCAGCTCCACCAGCTTTTGCTGCAGCATAATCCCACAATGTCGGAGGATTTTGTCGGCGTTGTTCATAATTGTCTCTATCTCGTTGGACTATAAGGCCCTTTCCTGCAGTAAAAGAGAAGTTTTTAGTTGCTGCATCATACGCATTAACCTCAAGCCACGCTGTATCCGCAGGACCGCCACCAATTCGTAAGCGCCGCGGAAAACCAGCTGTATCAACAGTGGCTACCGTATTGTCATACAAGCGCTTCATGGTAAAAGAACCAAGCTTGCCGGCTTCATCACTCCACGTATCTACAATTTCAAAATGCGTGCGATGCAGAAAAATATTTACCGCTTGATCAACACCGGAAAGATAGAGCACTGTAGTTGAATCTGTAGAATGCAAATAGCAACCATCTGCAAGCTTAAATGCTACAATATCGCCTGGGACAAAGGGTGTCACATACGCTGAAACGGATTTAACATACCAAGTTACAGAAGGCCCTCGTCTGAATGAATATGCCGTGAAATCTTTCTTAAAATCAGCATTCGTAATTGAAAATACAGTAGCAACCTGTCCTGTATGTGTAAGGGAAGTTACCGCAATTTTCCCATCAGACACCGACAATGTATATCGTACAAAATTATTAGTATCGGGAATGGGTTTAGCTGGACCAGAAACTTGTATATCAGAACCCTTTTGAATCCCATTTTCAAAAAACCTCACAACAGATTTTACATTAATCCACCCACCAATAAGGATTTCTATATAATTATTGGTGCCATATTTTAACCCAACATGAATATCTGTTGTTCCTAGCGCTTCAAATTTCAAAACAAAAGTTGAAGATGGCTCAAAAAAATTCTTCCATCCGTACGGATTGTAATTATCTGTTGTAATAGGGGTCGATCCAGCTGTACTTGCAGTTTTAGCAATCGCTTGAGCTGCTGCGTTTACTGCATTTCCTACGCCAGATAATACATTAAGAATTGGTGTCGTAGCCCCATACAATGACCATGCGCAGAATGTCAAAACCATCATTGCTAAGTATTTTTTTATTCTCATTCTAGAATCCATCTCAAAAAAGCTATGTCGCGTAAGACGATAATAGACAATCGTCTATTTCACAGAATTAACCACCACACGCTTGTTCCTAATACTTAAACCCCGCCTGAACACACAGTTCTCAAGACACAAAACTTTTACCCTGCAACTTCTTTACGGTAGATGGTCAACGACGCTCTCTTGGAAGCAAAACGAGTGTTTTTAAGAACCCAGTCAATTAACCTCAATAAGCGAGCTTTGTTGCCGTTGATTACGTTAGGGTCTTTGTCTTCGTCCTTTGTTCCATAGCGGTTTTTTACCACATAATCTATTTTGCGCATCACACCTTCAACACGCGCTGCTGCTGAAGCATTTGGAACTGTGCTTTCGATATCTTGTAACTGTTTTGCAAAGCTCATTTCTCCAAATGACTTCAAGTCATCCTGAGATGTTTGGTCTCGTTTTGCGGTTAGCTGAGTCTTCAATCCTGCGATGGTGTCCATAAACGTATTTACCGATGTATCAACAGCCCCTATCCATGACGTTTGCTGATCAATACTACCAGAGATGTCTGCAGGCAAATCGCCAAATGATTTTTTAAAATTTGCCGCTGTAGTTTTTGTCAACGTATCAAAAGCTGGCTGCAAACCACTTATTTTCTCTTGAGTAATCATATTTTTTAGATTTTCTGCCGCAGTTAACTTAGAAAGAGCAGCATCAAAATCTGCTGCTACAGCACCATTAGAAAGGGTATTATTTGCCGCTGCAATAGCATCTTTAATTTGAGTGAGATAAGAACCTAACGTCGTGATTTTTTGTGTTACTTGCACTGTCTGCGACTTCACAAGATCAAGTGCATCTTTTCGTTTCTGCACATCACTTGTTAAAGAATCGAGCCTCTTGGAAGAATCATCTAAGATTTTAGAATAGGCATCAAACTCTTTTTGTACCTGCGCAAGTGCAGCTTTTTGGTCTGCAAGGCTTTGGACACTTTCTGAAGAAACATTGCGATTAGCTGCGCGATCTTGATCCATAGAAGCTTGAACCTGGTCTGCCGTAATCAAAAGTTGTTTCAGCGAAGCCTGCAAGGTAGCAAATGTATTTTTTGCCTTAGTCAATTCACTTGATAACGCATTAGCCGCTTCGTCAGTTTTTGCAGCATCAACTCGAGCGCCAAATCCATCAAGTATGGTTTTTAAGGCCGCAAAATCAGCTGTATCTTTTTTAGCTCCACCGACAAAAGTAGAAAGCGATTGAGCGGTAGCGTCTAACGCTTTTTGATCAGCAAGCATTTTGGCTTGCTTCTCTGCATCTGCTTGCGCAGCCGCAGCAGCCGTAGCAGTCAAAGAAGTCTTTTTATTCGTCGCCGTATCTTTTAACGAATCGGTATCTAAACGCATTTTTTTAACAGCAGTACTTATTTCTGCGATTGTATCCTTGATTTTACCAACCTGCGCAGAAGATTTATCGATCACTTGCTGTGGAGTACCAGCTGGTAACAATCCATTAATTAAATCTTGCGTTTTTTTTGTATCGGATTCAAGATCCGCCAAACTGGTAAGAAACGTCGTCAATTGAGTTAAAACACCATCTGCTCCCGCAACTACCGTAAGCCCTGAAACCGCATCAGAAACTTTTTTGAATGAAGCATCAACAGTAGATTTCTTTTGCGTAAGTGCATCAAGCGATGCTTGAGCTTGTTTGAGCGAAAGCTCCAGTGCATACGAAGCATCTTGTATACTTTTTGCGGTAGTCACCAGCGTGCCGTACCTGGTTTTAGCCGTATTAATTGTGTTGGTAATACTTTGCTGGCGAGTTGAAACACCAGACACCCATACATTCCAGTCGGTGAAATTTTTTCGCACATTTGCCAGAGTTGTTTTCAATGTTGCATCAGTAAGTTTCTGATCAATCATCGCACCATAATCGTCGATCATTTTTGACCATAGATTAAACTCTTTAATCGACGACTCGACATGAGCACAATCACCACCAACCTCATCAAGCGCTGATTTAATGGCATTCAATGTAGTCTCGGAAGGAGACTGCGCATCAAACAACGCCGAAAGCCCAACAACTTTTTGAGAAAGCCCCAAGACAAGCGGGGTAAGAATATCACGGATCAGCGCACTTGCTTCGCTATCTATTTGCGTGATGATTTGAATCAATTGTTGAATTGAGGCCCCATATGCTGCTGCGTTTTTAGTTTTGCCATCGGCAATAATCTGTGCCAATTGCGCTCTTTTATCATCAAGTTTCTTTCGAATATTAGCAGATTGGTCTCGTAAAGCCTGCAAAGTGGCTGAAAAGCCCTGCATCCAGGTGCTTTGCGCACTCACAGCAGATTTAATTTCTGCTAATTCTTCGGGATTGAAAAGCGCTTGCATTTGATTCATAGCATCAACCAAGGCGCTCTCTGTGGATGAAAAAATTCTCTGAAAATCACCAATATCAATCATGTTGTTTGTGGTTGCTTGAGCTTGAGCCAAAATACCACCAAGATCTTCATCTCCTGTAGCTGCCGCAATAGCCTGATCAGCAGTTGCTAATGTTGAAGTAATAACCCCAACTAAATCAGCCATTTGCTGAATTATTTTTGCGCGAGTTTGAACCAAATTTTTGAAGACAGTTAACGCTTCATTCTTCTTTTGCTGCAATTCTGTCGCTGCAACATCTAACTGCGCCTGTCTAGCCATTTGAGCCTGATACGCTTGTTGCTTAGCCAACAGCTTACTATCAACGCTTGCTACAACCTCTTTTCTGGTTGCAAGTGCTGTTTTTGTTTGCGTTGCCCACGCCTGTTGTTGCTGCCACCACGCCTGAAAGCCACTCGCAATTGATTGTGATATTTGCTGAATGCTTGGCATGTCAGAATTTATTTTCGTATCAATATCAATCAGACCAGACATTGCACTTTCAAGCCCAATAATTGCACCTTGCACTCTCCCCTTTGCATCAGATACTGCAACAGCCTGCGCATCAGAAAAAGCAGGACTATCTAAAGCGCCTTGAATCTGGATAATACCATCTTCAATAACTTTAAACTGACTCGACATCGAACTAATTTGCGCAGTGTATGACGATTTGTAGTCTGTGATTTTTGAAGTTGCAATTGCTTCAAGTTGTTTTGTCGCAACCGCTCTTTTGTACACCTCTAAAGCCCAAGAAAGCTCAAGTCGTTTTGCATGTAATTGATCAAGAATACTACTCAGTTGTGTAACTTGCGCCTCCAAATCATCCTGATTGCGCGAAGCTATTTTATATTGCTCAGTATCTGGAGCTTCCAGGGCGTCAATAGCAGCTTGATATACCTTCACCTGTGCTGATGCTTTAACCCATGCATCTTCTGCCGCGCCAATAGCCTTATCAACAAGATCAATCTGCTGCTGCGTTTCAGCAACAATATCTGTGCGTGCAGTTCCTACAATAAAAAATAAACACAGCAATAAATAATTAAAGGCTCGACTCATGTTACGCCCACCAAAAGCAACGTTTCTCATTTTTACACCTTAACCCATGACGAAACACTGTAAGAAGAAACAGGATCTGCATTAAATAAATCAATCAACTCATTTGCCATCGTTTTAGCCTTATTAAGTTCTGCAAGATATGCATCCTGTGCAGATGAATACTCACTCATCACCGGCGCAATTGTAGTTTTTTCAACATCAGCCCACGCATTTTTTACCTGATCATCGGCATCACTTTGGCTTACTTGGCTTTGCTTGGTAATGCCATTAAACGTGGCGCTATACGTTGGATACTGTGTATTCCATTGCTGCTGCGCTTTTGCAGTTGCATCATCCTGACTTACGGTACTTGTTACAGTTGCTGTTTTAGACTCGCCATTGTACATATCTGTATGCGTGCCAGTGTAGGTTGGATACTGCGTATTCCACTGCTGCTGCGCTTTTGCATTTGCATCAGCCTGACTTGCGGTGCTCGTTACAGTTACCGTCCTGGACTCGCCATTATACAGAGCGGTATATGTACCAGTGTAAGTACGATACTGCGCATTCCATTGCTGCTGAGCTTTTGTATTTGCATCATCCTGACTTAGGGTACTCGTTGCTGTTGTGGTTACATTGCTACCGTTGTACAGAGCTGTATACTGCCCATTGTATGTCGGGTATAGCCGATTCCATTCCTGCTGTGCCCTAGCATTTGCATCACTCGGACTTACGGTACTCGTTGCGGTGGCCATTCGTGAAACACCATTGTAATAGGCCGTATATGTTCCATTGTACGTCATTACAGGATACAACCGGTTCCATTCCTGCAGCGCTTTATTATAAGCATCTGTTGAGCTTACAGTGCTCGTTCCTGTTGCCATTCTTGAAGCACCATTGTAATAAGCCACATACGTTTCATTGTACGTCGGATACAACCGAGTCCATTCCTGCTGCGCCTTATAATTTGCATCCGCTTGACTTGATGTACTTGTTGCTGTTGCGGTTCGGGACATACCATTGTAATAGGCTGCATACTGCCCATTGTACGTCGGATACAACCGATTCCACTCCTGCAGAGCCTTAGAATTTGCATCCGCTTGACTTGATGTACTTGTTGCTGTTGCGGTTCGGGACATACCATTGTAGTAGGCTGTATACGTTCCAGGGTATGTTATTACTGGGTATAACCGATTCCATTCCAACTGCGCCTTATAATTTGCATCAGCCGGGCTTACTGTGCTTGTTGCTGTCGCTGTTTTATAAATCCCATTGTAATAATTGCCATAACTCCCGTTATACGTTGTCACAGTAGATGTTGTAGTTAATTGCGCGGGAGAAGCCTTACCATCAGCAACCAACATAGCATTTGATCGTGCGGCACTATCAGTAGATCCATATCCATATTTAATCCCTGTAGTACCACTTGCAGAAGCCCAATACCATACAGGATTTGATTGCTGAAGGCCACTATTCATAGCCGTAGCAGCTAATTTCACATAATCATCTTCTGCCAGTTCAGATAATGGCTGCATTGCTTGCGCAAGCATCTCCCTGAAATCTTCACCATATGGTTTTGATTCATCAACACTCAAAGAACGTAGTTCAGCTAAAAAGTGTTGTGCTTTGGCTTTTTCTTGCTCAAGTTTGTCTCGCTCTTGCGCACACAACTCTTTAAATTTTTCTGATGCAGCATCAAGGCGAATATCAAGCTCGTTTGCCGCACACAACGAGCCCTGCACAACCATTATTCCAAATAAAAAAAACGCTAAAAGTCTCATGGATATCCCTAGAAATAAATGTTCAAGGACCTAAAAAGGCCGGCTTTGCAACTCCAGAAACAACATCTTCAAAGAAATTCTGTGCCGTAGTTCGAGCTGCAATCAGCGAATTAATGGTATTCGCCGTTGCCTTTAATGCATTCATAGCATTCGTAATTTCTGCTGCCATTCTTTTTGCGTTAACAGCAAAATACGCCCGGTAAGCGGGGCCAAATGTTGTATCGCTATAATTTGCTAGAGGCTCATATGGAGCATCGAGTTCGGTAAATTTGGCTGCAAGATCGAGAGCTTTTGTAACCACTGTGCTATTTTCTGAATACTGCTGATACGACGCAAGCGTAGCATCTAGACTTTCCTTAGCCGTAGATGCTGCAGTGCGTGCTTGAGCAACCGTCGCCATTTGAGTCTTAAGCGCATCAATTTTTGCCTTCACCGCAACTGGATCAAATGCGCCGAGCACATCTCCCTGCACAATGAGCAACAACACACAAACATATAAAAATTTAGTACCACTCATACTCAGCTCTCTATCGATTGGCTTGGTTGTTCACTATCCACAACAAAATCTTGAGCCTCTTTAAAGGCCTCAAGCAACTGCTGAACCATAACTACCGCCTCTGCAAGCGCTTGGTCTGAATCTGTCTGCAATGAGCTTAAAACGTCTTGTAGTCTCAAACTTTCTATGCCACCGACATATGAATCGTACGCCGTCTCCAACGCATCAATGTCAGAAGATTTTGGCGGAGTTAACAATACCGATTTAATGGCTGCCAACTCAGTTTGAGCATTTGCAATAGCGGCCGAAAGATCGGTATCGGTTGCATAGCCAGATTGAGTTGCCGCAGCAAGCTGCGCATCAAACGCTGCCAACGCATCGCCAGCTCCTGCTATTTGAGCAGAGGCCAACGCTTGCGTAAACGAATCTATAGCCTCGCGAGCTCCACCTGCATTAAACGCTGCATACAGGCCTATCGCACTAAAGAAAATCGCAAGCAAGCTAATTCTTCGTACCCATAAAAGTCTAATTTTCAGCATCTAAATCTAGGCCTTTTGAATATCACTAACCGTCAACACGGCAAAGTATTTCTCAAAACAACCTTGCAACACAACTCTTTGCCATGAAAACTATTTTAGAAAAGAAAAAGAGCGACCACCGTTTTCGGTGGTCGCTCTTATAAACACAAGAAAATGTTTAGGCTCTTAACATGATAAGGTAGAAATTAAGATTCTACTTAGGAGTGGTAGAGCTATTGAGATTACTAAAATATGCTTGAGCCGCTGTAAGCGCTGCCAATGCCGAGTTGATTCTATTTTGAGCATCCGTAACTGCGTTAGAGGCATCAGTCTGAGCGCTTGCAAGAGCTTGCGAGAGACTTGCAATTTCATCATTAAGCGTTTTTAAGCGGTCTTGGTAATTTTTTTCAAGTGTGTCTATGTCGGCTTGCGTTGGTACACGTTGAATCATTGTTGCAAAGTTCTCATTTTGCGTATTATAAGCATTCAAGGCGTTTTGATAAGAAGTTTGAAGCGCTGTGGATGTATTGAAATATTGGTTCGCTTTTACTGCAGTTAAACCTTCATTGAATTTCTGAAGCTTCAACTTTGCCGCGCCCAAATCCATTGCGTTAAAAAGCGTTTTGAATTTATCGATCGCGATTCGAGCTCCTGCAGAATCAAAACCAACTGCAACAGCATCTGTTGCATAAGAAATAATCGCGAAAAATAACGCCATTATCTTAACTGTTTTTTTATATGTAACACGTACCATATAGACCTCTTTGTCTCAGTGCCCCCAACCCTCCAATACCTTACATTAACGATCCGCAAGGGCCGGTTTCCATAGTTTCGATGAATGGATAAGCTAACTGCTACGTTTGCCATGATAATTTAGGCGTAAATCCAACCTGTCCAGCCAGAGTATCAAGCTGCAAAGCAATATCAGTAAAAGCCTTGCGAGCAGCAGTAAGAGCATTTCTTGAATTTGTAATGACAGTCAAAACAGGATTTACTGCGTTTACTGCAGTTGTTTTTGAGTTTCCAATACTGGTAAGTACCGCTGCGGCCCACACGGCTTGCGCTTTGGCATCTGCATCTGCTTGAGAAAGTGTACTTTGCGCTGAATAGCCACCATACGTTCCAGTATACATTGGATACCGTGCATTCCACTGTGTTTGAGCCTTGGTATTGGCATCTGCCTGACTTACCGTACTCGTTGCCGTTACTGTTTGAGTAACCCCGTTGTACACCGCAGAATACGTTCCAGTATACGTTGGATACCGCGCATTCCACTGTGTTTGAGCCTTGGTATTGGCATCTGCCTGACTTACCGTACTCGTTGCCGTTATTGTTTGAGTAACCCCGTTGTACACCGCAGAATACGTCCCAGTATACGTTGGATACTGTGAGTTCCATTGTGTTTGAGCCTTGGTGTTGGCATCTGCCTGACTTACCGTACTCGTTGCCGTTACTGTTTGAGTGACGCCATTATACACCGCAGAATACGTACCGGTGTACGTAACAGCAACAGCAGTTCCCGTAGCAATATCATTTGCCACCCTCCAAGAAGGTGTCCCAGGGCACATTCTAAAAGAATATGCCGTAAAAGTTTGATTCAATATTGATGGATTTGAATACGCTGCAATAATTGTGGATGTTACACCCCCGATTGTTGTTGCCATTACCGTCAACACGCCAGCATTTATCGTCACCGTGTACGAAACCGGATTGACCGTATCGGGAATTGGTTTACCACTAGATGAATAAAAATAAAAATCGCCGCCTTGTTGTCTTCCAGCATAAAAATTTCTAAGTGCTGATTGTGCATTACCCCAACCACCAATCGGAAGCTCTATGTACGAATTTGTATTGTATTGAAAAGCAATATGCAAGTCAGTAGTCGCAACAGCCTTGAACGTCAATCTGATATTTGAACTTGGCGTACTTATTGGCTTCCAGCCAAAGGTTGCATATGTGTCGCCTGTTATCGCAGTCCCAGAAAACGAAGACGCCGCTGCACCAGCATAAAGAGCCCCTGTAGCCTGGCCTAATGTAATCACCCATGTCTGCCCCATAAATTGTGCAGGAGAATAAATACCCAAAACACCATTGTTTGTTCTATCTATAAGCTTAAAGTTACCAGACGGATCTCTTGTTATTAAAATATTAGCTTGTGATGATCTACCAGCATAAGTGATACCGCCCGACATCGAAGCTGCTTTAAGGTAATAAGAAGCATAAGTGGCATTATCAAACTGAATCCAATAATAGCCATCTTGCACTGGCAAAGGTGTAGCGCAAAGATACTCGCTTGCTACCAAGCAGATAAGTATTAAACAAATCTGGTATATGCGTGTTACTGAAATCATGTCTCTCACATGCGTAACCCAACAAGAAGGTACCAACCGCCAGACTGAACCACGTTATAGCAAAGGCACTCTATTGCTCCAGAGAATAGCACAAAAAAAGGGCCTCTAGGGCCCTTTAAAACAGATGTACTTAAAAAAATTAGCTCGTTGGCGCAGGAGCTGCAGGAGCTGCTGGTGTTGCTGGTGCTGCTGCTGTTGTTGTTGTTGTTGTTGTTGATGTTGCTGGTGCAGAAGTTGTACCCGATGCATCGCTCCATGACATTGCAGGAGCCGTTGCACCACCACTGGTAAGAAGTGGATCTGAAGTAATTGTATCAAGAGCTTTTCGTGCAGCACTCAGCGCATTAACTGCTGCGGTAATAGCCTGAGTAGTTGAAGCAACCGCTGTGGTTGCTTCCGTTTTAGCTTTAGCAATCACGGTAAGCGCAGCATTCGCATCAAGAGCATCAAGAGCCTTTGTAAGTGTTGTTTGCGCTGTAGCAAACTTTGTTTTTTCGTCATTCATATTTGGAATACTAGCCAACAATGTCGTCCATGGCGTAATGCAACTATCCGTTAAATCTTTAAGAGCTGCCACAATTTTAGGATCTGTGCTTGCGGCAAATTGTGCCTGCACAGCTTTTAAGTTGGTAATCGCGGTGTTAATAGGCGCTGGATCAACCTGAGGCATCGCCAAAAATCCACCAACAGGCCCGTTCGCAGCTACCGCAGTAGTCACTGCAGTTTTTGCATCAGCTACCGTTGCAAACGGTGCAGTGATATTTTTTGCAGTGAAAACCGCAATTATTAAAGCGCATATCGTTATTTTTCTTGTAGATATCATAGTCATGACTCGCCCCCCAGGCTATCAGCACTATTTCATCCTAACAATTTTCAATCTGAAAATACAACACATCTAAAAAGAACGTTTTGCCCCCCAACCAATACACAATTTGTCACAAAAATCTTCACAAGTCTTATTGCGCAAAAACAACGCACGAACAAAAAACCCTAACACAACAAGGCTTTACCCCAAAAAGCAAAGGGCCCGAATGGGCCCCTTGCAATATCTATTGTCAAAAATGTTAATGCTATCGTTTTGTTGTTTATGAACCTGTTGTTGTACCACCTGTTGTTCCACCAGTTGTTCCAGATGTAGTACCTCCTGTTGTACCAGATGTGGTGCCTCCGCCAGTAGCAGGAGCTGCACCCGACGCACTGCCCCACGGCATAGCTGGAGCTGTTGCGCCACCAGTTGTGAAGAGAGGATCTGCAACGATTGCATTAAACGCATTTTTCGCAGCCGTAAGAGCAGCAGCAGCCTTAGCAATAGCACCCGTTGTAGGTGTGACAAGAGCCGCAACTGCAGCTGTTGCATCTGTTTTAGCTTTAGCAATTGCAGCAAGTGCCATGCTTGATTCAAGAGCTGTAATTGCCGTCATAATAGTTGTTTGCGCTGTAGCTAAACTTGTTTTTTCTGCGTTCATATTTGGAATAGCCGCAATCGCTTGTGTCCATGGCGTAACACAGGTATCAGTCAAATCTTTAAGCGCAGCGATCACTTTAGGATCAGTACTTGAAGCATATTGTGCCTGCACCGCCTTCAAATTGGTAATTGCCGTATTAACCGGCGCTGGATCAACTTGAGGCATAGCCACAAATACACCAACAGGCCCACTAGCGGCCACCGCTGCAGCCACAGCAGTTTTTGCATCAGCTATGGTAGCAAATGGTGCACTCGCATTTTGTGTTGCTAAAACCGCAACTGTTAAAGCGAATATCGCTATTTTCCCACGTGACAACATAATCATGACACCCCCCCTGGCCATCAATACACTTCAAGACTAGCAAGTTTGAATCTTGCGAGACAAGACATCATCTAAGACGCACTAGCGCATGCTCCATGCCCGAGCATTAAAGAAATTACGCGCCTGCTCTTTTTGCTGCTCCGTATAGCGCTGGGTTCCATTATCAGAACTCCCTGGAGTTGAAGAAGTTTGAGTAGTAGGAGTAGGTGTTGGAGTACTAGATGTTGACGTTGTAGATCCTGTACCACCAGAAATACGCATAGAAAGCTCGGTGTACAGGTCACTTAACTCGCTAAGATTGGTAGCATTAAAAGTCCGTTGTGAAACAATTCTACTAATATTTGACGCAACCACCTGCACTTGATTTGGTGTTAATCTCGTGTAGTTTTCAACAAGATATTGAATAAAATCCAACAGTTTTGTCTGAATAACTTCAGCAACAACCGACATATTTGCCACTCGCGCAAGCGCATCTTGATACACTTGAATGCGTGCGTTTTCATCAAAGGATCCATTCAAACCGGTTTGTAAAAACGAACAATATGAAGAGAATAATGCACCTAACGTTACATTCTGCCGCGCCCTTGTAATAAGCGCACCGATGCGAGAAATGTCTGTTGGCGAAGCTGCTGTTTTGCGTTGCACCACATCAAAAAGACTCAACATGAACATTTCTTTTTGGTTATCACTTACGATAGCAGATAACGATTGTTCAAGTTGGGTAATTTGCATACCCATCTCAGAACCAAATGAAACAAGGAATGTGCCCGAGGCAGTTGTTGTAGTATCTGCAGGAGTAGTCGAAGTTGAAGAAAATGGCCCTGTTGCTGGATCTGCAGCGATAGTAGCTAAATAGCCGTTAAGCACAGTTGCTTGATCGCTAAACCAAGAAATTTGAGTCATCCAGTACAACAACTGTTTGAGTTTTTGCTTTGCTTGCGAAATACCATCTGCAGTTAATTCTTCAGGGAGTGATCCATATCTACTGCTCATCAACGTTGCCAAATTAGTCATAAAGGCAGCGCGCTTTGTTGCATCATTTGTTTGCACCATAAAATCTTGCGATAAATACGTATTAACTCGATCAATAAACTTGGATGATGCTGGCGTAATATTGTCTGCTTTTACCATGCCCAACCAAAGAGTAAGTTGCGGCACTGACGCGCTAAATGGCGGCAGCATAATGAGATAGTTCAAAAAGTCCTGCAACGCAGCAGCATTTGCACTTTTGTTGGTAAGATCTGCTGTTTTATTACCATAGCGCATGTTCACAAGCGTTTGAACTTTGCCTATAAATGCTTGGATATCACCAGAACCCAGAGTCGGCGCAGAAGCTTTAAGAGACGAGATAATCGCATCATATGATTGCGCAAAAACTGGATCTAGCGCTTGAACTTTACTCATAAGTCCCGTGATCACCGAATGTGAACTTGGATCGTCCTGGAAAAACGCCACATCAGAAAACTGGAGTAAGTCTCTAAAATCATTGTTCAATGTAATGTCAGTCAGCGTTGGGATCATCTGTGCCATTTCTTGAAAATGCCTTAAAACACGTGCTTTTTGATCTGCAGAAAGCGGTGAAAAGTTTGAATACAATCTCTTTTGATACGCAAGTTGAACATCAAAGGGAACTTGAGTAAAAAGCTGCGAAGCAAAATTTTCAAGTGCTTGTTTGCGCGTTGCGTCATCACGAAATATAAGAACCTTAGCATTCCCAATAGCCTGCACAAGACGTTGTCGCTCGTCTGCAAAAGAATCTGCTCGATCATCAAAAAGGCCTTGAATTAAAGTCATAACCTGTGTTTTATCTGCTTCGGAAACCTGCTTAAAACGATAAGAATCTAGTACTCTGGCAAATGAAGCAATACGATCTAAGTAGGACATTACTGCAATATTTTGAGGATTTGCCGCAGACTGAGAAGATCCATCTGGAGAATTAGTCTTTATACCAGCGGGAGTTGCTTTTGCAGTCGCCAACAGTGAATCCAAATCATTTTGAACGTTTGGCATAGTGCCACCATACCGAGCATCTTGAATCGAAGCAATCACATCATCACGTTGCACGGATGTTGCTGAAGAAAACAACGAAACAAGACTCTTAGCCTTGGACAAAAACGTTGCTTGTTGGTCATTTGAAACAACAAACTTATCCGCTAATTGACGGATCACTTGAGCATCTGCAGTCGCAAAATCAACCGCAAAAACAACGCCAATACAACAAAAAACAGCTGCGAATATCAGCTTTTTAGTAGAACTCATGTTTAGCATACGCCTTCCCCGGTTATCCTGCCTTTTATTAGTTCAGCATGACAATTCTTAAGAAGATTGAGCAAGACCTGAGGAAGTTGTAACAAAAGGGCAGAAGAAATAGGTATTATTTCTTCTGCCCTTTTGTTATTGATTAACCTTGAAATCATTCCCTCTGCAATCTAAGAAGCTGCGCTCGAAACCCCATACTGCTCAACTTGCGCAATATACTGATTCAACAACGCAATCGAAGCGGTATCACCCTTAAAGACACGACCGCGCGCAGTAAGAAGCATGACATTAATTGCATCTTTATCAGCTTGCGTAGCGCTTTCGTCAACGTTGTTAACAAGAACTCGCAATTGAGCAAGAAGGCCACGTTTTTGGTCAACGCTTGCAGCAGCCCAGTTCTCTGGCGACAAGTTTGTCATTTGAGCCTGAACTTTTGCAACCGCAGCCGTCAGAGTAGCAACCGCAGGAGACTGAAGAAGCGTAATTAAATCATCAATTTTTTTCATTGTTGGGTTACGATCTGGCGCCGTGCGACCCTGGTCGTCAAGAAGCTCTTGGTTAAACTTGTTCAGTTTTGCAAACGTTACATCTTTAACAAGCTGCACTAAGTCAACCCCTGACTTGGCTGCGTCACCTCGACCATCTGCTAAATCCTGAAGTTTTTGCAAGAAGACTACCTTATGACCAGCGCCGTACACACTCACTGCAAGCATTTTCTTAAAACTAGCATACCGTTCACCATAGGTAATTGGCGCAAGCAATCCATCAATATTTTTTTGCAGAGCGGTTTCCATTTGCGTAATGCCGTAGACCAATTGATGATACAACACACGAGAACGGATAAAGGTAATCAATGAAGCGCGATCGGTGTCAGATCCATCAACGCGATCTGCTACCATTTGATCAAGCTGCTGAATGAACTGGTTCATTGTTGCCACATCTTTTTGCATAGATCCAATAAGCGCAAACGCTGTTTGCAGGTTGGTGATACGTGTAGCGTACGGCACATAATCTTGAATAGGACCCTGCTGCTCAGGCGCTGTGCGCAGTGCGGCTATTTTTGTAGTCACAAGCGAAGACTGAGCCGCAAGATCTTCACTACCAAATTGGTTCGCTTGAGCAAATTGAAGCAACTTAACAATATCTTCGATGTTAATATTCTCCTGCGCAGCCTTCCATCGCTCCGCCACAATTTTATCTACTTTTGCAAAGAAGGTTGTTTGATCTGCAGAGCTAAATTGTGCAGAGTTTTGAATCATTAAGCGCAAGTTATCAACACGTTGAGCCAAGGTAATATCGGTATTCAATTTATCGATCAGCGGCTTAATTTGAGCCGATCCACCCTGCAAGAAAACGATTCTGCTATTTTGAACATCACTTGAAGCTAACCAAGCCTTAAGTTGTGTCAATTCTGCATCGGTTGCATCTACACGCAAATCAACCATTTGCGAAAGCGCAGTTACAAAATCGCTAAAGGTTGCTTGCGTAGTCGCTTTAAATTGTGCCTGCAAATCTGTAATTCGTTGTGCATAGGGCTTTTGTGCGCCGGTCGCTACAGCTTGGTCTGGCGGCGTGCCAAGCGCATCCAAATACTGACGCAGCGTTGTAGATGAAGTTGCATCATTGTTTAAACGGTTTTGTAATGCAAACACAAAAAGATCTTTCACATACTGTAGATCAAGCTTTTCTGCTGCGGCACGACCACGTTCAGACACCAGCGTAAACGCTTTAGACATAAACTCATTGAGAATGCTTTCTGAGTCAAACACTGGGTAGTCTTGGAGCAATTGACGGATATTTGTGTAGCGATCTGCGTACGTTGGTAACGTTTGTAACGTTGTCGCCATTTTCTGAATTTCAGCTTTTTGCGGTGCAAAGAACAACACTTTATTTGCCTGAACGTCCGCCCCAGAAAGCCACGCAGCAAGCGCAGCAACCTGATCTGCGGTGCCATCTACGCGAGAATCGACAAGTGTTTTAACTGCCATTGTAAACTTAGGAATATCAGCTGCTACCAAGTTTGTAAGCATTGTTTTGAGTTGGTCAATTTGCTGGCCATAACGCAAGCGCAAGGTTCCCGTAGAACCTGACTGCAAAACGTAAATCGCATTATTCAATCTTGAAATCAGTGGCGCATCAGCAGTTTTATCCAGACGTTTATCAATAATAAACTGGATCATTTTAACCACATCACTTAATGGATAATTCTCAGTTGCAGCTTGAGCTCGCAAATCTACCAGCAATTGAGTTTTAGCCATTACTGCACTCTTCTGCACAGCGGTAAACGAAGTTGAACTCTGTACCAGCATGGTGAGATTTTGCACTCGAACACCATACCCAACAGGGTTTGATAATGCACTTGCAAGTTTGAGTAAGGTATCTCCCGCTTGGTGGAAATACACTCCCTCGTTGTTCTGCACTTCATTCGACATCAACCATTTTTGAAGAACAGAAAGATCATCGTTGATGGCATCAACTCGCTGGTCAACAAGATCACTAATAGACTTTGTAAATGCATCAATATCATCTTGTGTTGAAGCTTTAGCCAATTTGACTAAAACGGCTTGTGCTGCCTTGATCCGCTCAGAGTAACTTAATGAGTTTTGTGGCGATTGCGCATTTGAAGCATTTTTTAGCTTGCTTACCGCCAAATCAAGATCTGATTTGTAACGGCTCATCTGATTGTACGAAGCTTGTAATAGAAGCTTTTGCGCTGGCTCAAGATCAGCAAGCTGTGCTCGCGGAATTGCTGCCACCAACTTAGCAACTTTATTCATAAATTGTTGCTGAAGAATTGTCGGCAAAGTATCTGCTTGTAACATTTGTATCAAACTGTTGTACCAAATAATAAAATCGATTGGCGCATCTACCGAGTTATACCAGTTGGTAAAGTCATCAGAAGCCCCAGCGTTTCCACGGTTTTTCAAGCCCACTACCACATTGTTCCACACGGCCGCCTGCAGTAACTGCTTGAACGCTGTAATGTCATCATCAGATGCATCAACGCGCTGATCAAACAAATCACTTACTTGTTGGCGGAATTCAGGAAGCGCTTGTTCTGTAAGCGATGGCAATGCTTGGGTAAGCTGTTTTACACGATCAGCAAATGACATTCCACCAGTAAGCTGAACTGTTTGTTGATACCGAGTGAAGGTATTTAAAATATCCTGCAACTCCTGTGCTCTACCACGAACCTGGTTGAAAATTGCTACTTTTAACGTTTGAATAATCGTAATCAATTGCGCACTTGTTGCATTCGCTTTTACGGCAAGTAATTGCTGAGATTTTTGCACGAATGAGTCTTGTAACACTTCGTTCAAAACATCATTACCACTTAACATTGCAGCTAAATCTTGCATACGTTCAACAACCGACGGCACTCGAGCAACTTCTTTCACAAGCTCTGACGCTTGCTTTGCATATCCTTTAGCCTTATCAGTTCTTACAACATTGAGCCATGATGTTTGATTAGCTAAATCAGACAATGTTTTAAGTTGATCTGCTGACGCTTCAAAACGTCCTTTGATTACTGCGGTGAGGTCTGCCATAAATTTATCAACGGTTGATGCATTCACAGAGACAACACGCGCTCCCAAATCTGCTATTTTCTGCGCAAATGAGAGCACTGTTTGCTGCCCTACTTGCGTTTTATATGCAGCCAATTGGTCTATCAACGGTTGAATATCAGTTCTGCTTTGCAGCTGATTGTAGGCAACCAATTTAAATACCGTCAAAACATTATCGATTGAATCTTGATCTGTAGCCTGATCTTTTATTGCAACAAGCTTTGTCGCCTGCGCAATAAACCTGTTTTGATCTGCAGGAAGAGTAAGGGGCTGTTTAGAAAGATTCTGCAAATACGTTGAAAGATCTGTAAACAAGACTGGTTTTGCTAAGTTATCCAGCGCAGCTTGAACGCGAGCAAGCAACGTTGCAGCATTTGCCGCACCTCGAATTGCCGCATTCCACTGAACTTTTTGGAGCAACGAATTCAAACGCGCCAATTCAGCATCAGAAGCATCTAGTCGAGTTGTCACCAATGTTTCAAGGCGAGCTACATAACTTGTGAGAGCGGTCACATCATTAGTTAACCCTGCAAGCACACTTTCTGCCTCTGTTAAATTATCATTAAAGGTCTTAACCACGGTGGTAACACCACCAATTGGCAATTTGAGCTGCACTAACAGCGCATCTACCTGATCTCGCTGCGCAAGCATTTGGTTCTGCTCTGCAAACGTAAGAAGTTCAGTCAATTTGGTGTAATCAAAGCCTTCTGCTTGTGCTTGTTTTTTGCCTTCATCAGAGACCAAGTACGTACATTTTGCAAGAACATCTGCGGACATTTTTTCTGAACTAAAGGTTGTGTAACTCTTTAACAACCCTGCCAAATAATTGAATTGCTCGGTATACGAAACAGGTTTTGCAAGTGTCGCCAGCAATGCTGCAGCTTTGTCTTTCGCGCCAGTTGTAATAAAGAACAATCTGCTTTGCGGAACTACATTAGTCAGCCACGCCGAAAGCCCTTGAATATCCGTCACAATGCCACTAGCTCGCGAGCCAATCAGTGCTTGCAGGTCTTTGAGGAATTGCTGCGCATCACTATCTGCAAGCTGCTGTGCTTTTGCTTTTGTATCAAGATCTGTAAGCCTGCTCTGAATTTGAGCAACTTGATCGGCAAAAGATACATACGCTTGTTGATTCATTTTTCCACGATAGGTATCAAGTTGCGCAATAAGTGGCGCTAATTCAGTGCGCGTTTGCAACTGATTAAAAGTAGCAACTTTAATTGCGGTAATAACTTGATCAAGTGCATTTGGATCTGTTGCTTGTTCTTTAACCGCAACCAATTTGGTAACGTTTGAAATAAACAAATCTTGGTCAGCTTTATTTACCAACGGAAGCTTTGACGTAATCGCAATATTGGCAGCTAAATCGGTAAAGAACACCGGCTTGCTCAGGTTGGCTGAGATAGTTGCAATACGAGCAAGCAAAGTAGTTGAATCCGCTGAATTTCTAATTGCAGCACTCCAATTAGCACGCTGTAAAAGCTGACTTAAGCGAGTGAGTTCTGTGTCAGTTCCATACAATCTATCGGCAACCAACCCTTCTAACGCTGTAACAAAATCAACAAGAACAGTTCCTTGGTCTTGAAGCGATTGCACTGCAGATTCTTGATCAGAAAGTCTCGCGCTATAGGTTTTTGGAGCCACCTTACCTTGCGGCAATGGAGTATTAAGTTGTGCAATTAATGCGTCAAGCGCACTCTTTTGCGTTTTAAGCTGATTGTTGCCAGCAAAAACTAACAAGTCGACGAGCGGTTTATAATCAAAGTTTTCTGCTACTGCTTGTTGTTTTCCTGCATCTGATACCAAATAGGTCACTTTATTAATAAAGTCAGTCACCATTTGCTGAGAGCTAAACGTTGAATACCCCTTAAGCAGTGAACTAATAAAATTAACCTGCTCTGCATAGGGAACCGCTTGCTGCAAAACTTGGATAAAGTTTTTCACTTTATCTTTTGCACCCTCAACCATTAATAAAAAGCGGCTTTGCGGAAGAACAGACTGCAACCATGCCTGTAATTTCTGAATATCAGCAGCAATCCCAGTACTTCTTGTATTTACCAAGGCTCCCAAATCTACAAGGAATTGCGTCGATTCTTCTTTCGACAATTGCTGAGCTGTTGCTTTATCATCAAGAGCTGACAAGCGAGACTGCATAGCCCCTACTTGATCAATAAACGATGTATACACCTGCTGTTTAATCGTAGCTCTGTATGCATCCAGCTGTGCAAGATAGCCCTGTAAATCAACATTTTTTTGCAATTGATTAAAGGCAACAATTTTAAGCGCCGTAATAACTTGATCAAGAGATGAACCATCTGGTGCTTGCTCTTTCAGTCCCACAAATTGCTTTGTTCGCGCAACAAACCGCGCTTGATCATCTACGCTTGTGAGAGGAGTTTTTGACTGTGCCACAAGAAACACTGCCAAGTCTCCAAAGAATACTGGTTTATTTAACGCATCTAAGGCCGTTTGAATTCGCGGTAACAACGCAGCAGATTGAGATGACTGACGGATCACAGCATTCCATTGAGCTTTTTGTAATAATTGGCTCAAACGCGCAAATTCTGCCTCATTGCTATACATACGGCTTGTCACCATGCCTTCAAGCTTAGTTACAAAATCTGTTAACACAGAACCTGTATCTTGCAGCGTAGTTATAGCATTTTCTAAGTCAGCAAGTTTGTCGTTATATGTTTTTGGAAGGTCTTGGCCAACAGGAAGGGCAGTATTAAGTTGTCTGACCAAATTATCAATTCGATCTGTAGCGCCAGAAGCCTGATTTACACGAGCAAAAGAAAAAATGTCAGCTAACTTTTTGTAATCAAATCCTTCTGAAACCGCTTGTTTTTTCCCTTCATCTGATACTAAATATGCGCATTTATCAAAAAAGTCATTTTGCATCTGGGTAGAGCTGAAGTTTGGATAATCACGCAGTACTTTGGCCAAATAATCATATTGGTCTGCATAAGAAACTGGCTGTTGCAAAAGCGCCAATAAGGCTACGGCTCTATCCTTTGCTCCTTTGGTAACAAAGAATAAGCGACTTTGCGCCATAGCCGTGGTCAGCCACGCAGAAAGATCTGTAATATTGGCCACTACAGCCTGGGCGCGATCTCCAACAAGCGATTCAAGAGCTTTCATAAATGCCGCTCCATCATCCTCAATAAGTTGCTGAGCCAGTGCTTTTTTATCAAGATCATTCAAACGAGTCTTCATTGCATCTAAGCGATCGCCATACGAAACATATTGTTGTTGCGTAAACGTCTGCGCTTGTGTTTGAAGAATCGCCACCATCTGATCAATTTCAGATCTCTTTGAAGCCATTTGGTATCGTGATGCCTGGTTAAGCAGATTAATTGCCTGAGTTAAGAGCGCGCTGTCGGTAATGCTGTTTTTTTGATCAACTAAATTTTGCGCTTTGCTCATAAAGTAGGTTACGTCATCTGGTGCAAAAGATTGGTTTACCAATCGATCAGACAACAACTTAATAAGATCTTTGACCGCAACCGGCTGATTAAGTTGAGCCATCAGATCATTTAATGCTTTTAATTTAATCTGACCAGATTCATTTTGAACGAGTGGATGCCAAATCAACTTATCAATCATTTGCTTGAGCAATGTAACATCACTATCAACACCTTGTGCGCGGCGTCCAACTAAATCAGCCAAAGAGCTCATAACACCAGAAAGCGTTGCGCTTGTAACCGCAGTCACACCCTGCTGCAATGCAGTTATTGCTTGAGTATATTTTTGACCAACTTGTTCAGATGGCACATACGCTTCAATCACATCGCAAATTTTAAGCAATTCGGTTGAACGGTCGCCAAGCTGATTGAACGCTAGTTTTTTCAACAATGAATTGGCCGTATTGCGGGCATTCTGATCTAGACTTGAAATAAGATTATCCGCAAGTTTTTGTGCGTATCCTACTAACAAATTCTTTGCTTCTTCAGTAATAGTTGACTGACTATTCACAAACTTAGCCGCCATCACATTAACTGCATTGTAATAATCACTAAACAGCAGCGGCTGATCTAGCTGAGTCAGAGCAGCGTTAATTTTACCAGGCAATACTTTTGTCGCATCATCAATAATTCCTGGAGCTCTCAGCGCCGCTCGGAGTACTTTTTTGAAGCGCAAAATATCAGCATCTGTAGCGCTAATTCTATTAGCCACCGAGATCGCTAAAAATGCCGTAAAGGTAGTTGCTGTAGCTTTATCAACAATTTCTGATACGCCCCGATCAAGTTCAGAAATCTGAGTACTAAAGCTCAATGCTGCAAATGTCGCACCCAACTTAGCCATATCAGCCGTGGGCAGAGATGCAGCACCAAGCACTTGATTTAGCGGAGTAGATAATTGCGCAATTACTTTATCAAGATTCTGTGCGCCCGTTGTCACTGATGTGTCATTGGCAAACTGATTAGCCTTTGCAAACGTTAAGATCTGAGTAAGAAGTGTTCTTGTGTCAATTTTCTCAGATGCCGCTTGTTGGCGCGAATCTGCGGATGCAAGATCTTGTGCCTTTTCGATAAAATCTAGTTTCAATTGGTTATCATTGAATTGAGGGTGTTTTTTTAACATCGCCTGCAAATTAGCAACACGATCAGAAATAGATGCAGATGCCTGAAGCACTGAAATTATTTTCTGAACAAGAGAAATACCATCAGACTTGCTAAACACAAGGCGACTGGTATTTACCACACTGGAAGACAACCAGGTAATCAAGTTATTAACCTGAGATGGTGTGCCATCCAATCGAGAATCCACCATCGCCTGCAGACCATCAAAGAAACTTTGAATTTCATCGGCTGCTAATTGCCTACTTGCAGCTTGCGTATCAAGATTAGTCAAAAGCGATTTTAAATCGTTCAATTTTTGAATATACGTTTTGTCCGCAACGCCGGTTACCGAAGCCTTGTACGACAACAACTGGCTAATAAGCTGATCAAGCTCAGCTCTCTTCGCGCTTACTTGGTAACGAGATCCACGAGTTAAAACTTTTACTGCAGCATCAACGCTGATACCATTACTTTGCCCACCCTTTTGGCTTACTATTTGAGCCGCTCGCGCCATGAAATATGCCACATCACTCTCTGCGAACGATGGGTTTTTATCGAGCATATCAGTCAAATTCTGAATCAAATCAGTAAATGGAATTGGCGCTTTAACGATAGCAATAAGAGCATTAAGTTGAATATCAAACCGAACTGTCCCGCCAGAAACTGCTGCTTGATTAAGCACTAACGGATGCCATAATGCATCATCAAGACATCCCTGAAGGCGCGTTAGATCAGCTACCAATCCTTGAGTTCTGCTATCCACAAGTTTTTTAGCATTAACGATAAATTGGTTCATGCCGCTTGCAGGAGAGTCCTTGGTAAGCGCTTTCAATTCTGCAACAAGTGCATCAACTTGTGCGCTGTAGGTGGTTGGAACATTTTGTGGTTTTACATACGATCTAATGGTATTTACGATAGCAACAAGATTTGCTTTACGGTCATACAAATAAGTATATGCCGCTGATTCAATCATTTGCGCAGCTGTATCTTTGTCTTCATCACTTGCTGTTTGCAGGTAATTAGTTAACGCAATCGCCAACGCGACAAACTTATTCTTTTGATCATCCGTTGCATTCGCCACATCTTTGATTTGCACCGCAACAGGAACCAGCAATGCAAGAACATCTGCAAATACAACTGTTGCTGTTAACTTAGCATTCCAAACATCAAGACGTTTTGTTGTGGTTCCAGCGCTCAGAGTAGCATCTGCCTTGGTAAAATCATTCAAAATAAGCGATTGATACAACGTTTTCATGCGAGCTAAAAGATCTTCTGGAAAGATTGCTCGGTCGGCTATTGTTGCATCAAAAAGGGTCAAGAACTGAGCGGCCGCATCAGGATTTGAAATTGATGCAAACAAACTCTCAAGCTGTGCAACCTTGTCTTTAAGCGTCAAGGAAGCAAAGGCCGCATTAATATTTTGAACCAACTGTTGAGCGCACAATTGTTTTAATGAATCAACCGTAGGAACCGTTGCCTCGAACTGTTTAAGTGAATTTGCAAACTGCGTCGAAATTTGAGTTAACAAATCGATCAATGGAACCTGAACATTTTTAAATGAAGTGTATGTTGCAACATCAATTCGCGGGGTACCAATGTAATACTTCAACTCAAACAATAAATTCTTAAGATCGCCAAGCGTAACAATGCTTTTGAGCAGCGAGCGATAGCCAATAATTTTCGCAGCATCATCTTGCAATCCACGAAGTTCAGCAAATTTCTTTTGCAACGATGTTACAACGTTGTAGGTCAATTTTGTTGCTGCTGTTGGTCCTACCGGCGGCAAGACTTGAGTTTTGGATGGATCATCAAAGAACCGTACAAAAAGGTCTGTACCAACTTTCAAATACCCATCTTTGTTTTTTCTTTTAAGTAAGAAAAACCCGCCTTCAGAAACCGCAGAAGGTAATGGCTTTCCAGGAACCTGCACTGGCACTAGTTCAAAATTGGCTGCAGCATCTGCGGGACCATCAACCCTGGTTTGGCTTAACTGAGCCAACCTATCCATTAAAAAGTCTTCCGCTGCGGTAGCTGGAACTGCCACATCAGGAGCACGCAACATTAAATTATTTAAAAATGCAGATTTAAATAACACCGCTCCCGGGACATTTGCATCTTTAGTAACAATAAATTGGGCTGATGGGTCAAACGCAAACTGAGCTCCAGTTACCAACTTACAGGTACCATCAGATTGAACTTGAATGTACGAATCTTGTTGGTCAGCAAGTTCAAAAGTAATAATATCGCCCTCTGATAGACCAGAAGTATCTGCTTGAACAGCATCAGCAACATATCCGGTTGCAAGTTTTTCTAAAATTCCTGGATACACACTGCGATTACTATATTGCTGCATCGCAGAAGTCAGCCAATCAGCTAAGGTTTTATCTAACCCTGCAGTTTTCCACGCTGACCATTGAGAAGATGACTTAATTGCAGCAGCCACAAAATAAGAAACCTCCTGAAGCAATAAATTCACATGCTGATCAGTCAGAATTGTAGGCGTTAATGCCACATATCCATCGATCCTTATTTTGTCTTGTGATTCAAGGCGTAACGCAGCAAGCATTTTAATGAACGAATCAACCTGAATAAACGAAAACGCTGATTGCACGGTAGAAATAGGGGTTAATGTTGAACCAGTGTTAGTTGCATCAACAGAGCGAAGCATGCCATCGGCATCAACTCTTAAATAGCCCTGGCTATCCATATTTTTAAACGAATACGTCCCAACCGCAGAGCCCTGCACATCAAGCTGGAATTTTTCTGGGGCTCCCGCAACACTTCGCAAACAACTTGCGCGCGAAATATCAAAACGGGCCCTTTGAAGCCAACCGGTCACGTTTGTGGTGATCTGACCAGCTTGTAAATACTTATTCGCATATGCGACAGACTTAAAGGCAACATTGCCAGCAACGTCAACTTCAGCAATAAATTGAGCTGAAGGGTCAACAAAATCTCGCTGATCGGCGCTAACAATACCATTTTCTCCAACACGCAACATAGTTCCATTAGGCCCCGCAATAACAAGCAACGTGTTATTAATCGAAGATCCATCTGCAAACCGACCACCCACAGAAGACAAATTCATTCCTGCGTTTAAGGAAACTTCAAGCGCTGAAATTTGATTATTTTGTTGAGCATAAATGGTTGCAGCTTGAGATGCTACATTTCCAGCTGGAGCAGCTACCATGTTTTGACGGAATTTTTGAATAAGTCCACGCATCAGTGTAATGCCACCAGCATCAGTGAAAGTCTTCCACGCTCCTGCATTAACCCTGCAGCTATCAACGTATGCTTGGGCTTCTGCTACCACCAAGAGAAAATCATTGAGTGTCGCAATAAGCGAGCCATCAAGCAATGCAGAGTATGCTGCAATGCGCATTGCAACTTCACTTATAGCACGATTTGAAGCGAGAGCTCTGTGTAAATCTGTAATTTTTACAAAGGTAACTGGAGTCGCATCGCCAATTGCTAATGAAGTAAACGTATTATCTGGGCTCAAGGTAGAATTAAAATCCAGAACACGCACCGCAAGATCGCCGGTAACATCTACTTTCAAGTAACCCTTACCCGCGGGGAAATTACAACTACGCAGAATATATCCGGTACCATTCTTAAGCTTTTCAATTCCAAATTTTACATTTTGAGGAGCTGTAGTGCTAAAACCAGCGCCATAGAAACCAAGTCGCGTTGCTTTTTGTTTTTTAGCCGGCAACCAAGCTGCATCGGCAACAACATTGTCAGCCGTCAATACCGAAGTTGAATCTTGATTGGTCGTAAGTTGAAGCCCAAACTGATCAAAATCAACGCCCACTTTAAATTGTACTGCCGAATCGAGCGGATCTTTTGCGGTCGCAAACAAGAGGCTCTTGGTGTCACTCGGAACAGCTTGCAAGAAATATTTTCCACCATTGATATCAATGCTAACCGCAACGATATCACCGTCCGCAGGCGAGCCAACTGGCAACGCTGGCTTTTGCAATAAAATGTTAACTTGCTGCAATTCTTCAGGCCTGTAAGCAGAAGAAGACGCCAATGTTGTAGGATCAATCGCAGCTCTAAAAAAATCGCGCCGCTTTCTTAACCCCATAAAAAGGTATCTAAAATTGCTGTTTGTGCCATCGGAAAGAAAATTCTGCCACGCAGAATCTTGCTGGGCAGCTTCACTCGCAGCATCTGCTGCACTCAATAAATATCTTTGAAACTGCAGCTGAGCTGGCGTGCAATTAGCAGCATTATTAATATCACCCAACAACAGCGCAAAATTATCATTAAACGCCTGGTATGCGGTCAAAAGACGCTTTGCAGCATTAGTCAATCCATCACGAATAACAGCGAGATCTTGCACCGGGACTCGATACCAATTATCTCTTACCACCACACCAAGATCTACTATCCCTTTATCCTTAGGAGCAGCAGAACTCAACGGCAAGCAGGCATTAGAGACCTCAATAAATGTTGGTTTATTGATCGCCGCATTAATTGCTGCTTGATACGTTGCTACCGAAGTACTCAATGGCACTGCTGGCGTTACGTCAGCATGAATTTTGCCACCTTCTAGAAAAGCTAATAATGATACCGCAACAATGAGGTACCACGTGCCGTGTGTTTGCTTCATATCTTTACGCCCTATCATTTTTCTCAAAAACACTGGGATAACAGGACAAAACAAGTACATCTACTCTGCCCAATAATCAGCCCAACAATATCAAGAAGAAAACGCATCAAATCAATGCTTTAAGTAAACTCTCTGCATGATAATCCACCAAAAGCACAGAATGGGAGTAATTACATAAGTTGCAGCGGCAAATAACTAAATACTTAACCCAGAACTTAACGTAACAGTAACAGGCGCTGTTGTGGAATTGCTCGTTGCACTAGGCGTAGATGTTGAAAATTCATTGTTGGAGTTGCTAGAACCATCAGTTCCTGTTGCAATAGTAAAGGTCATTCCTTGAGCATTCAACGCAGTCACAATATCCATAAGAATTGGCTTGAGATCGCTTTGAATTGAACCAGAAAGCAACTGATCTTGGAGCAATGAATTAAGAAGCGTTGCGTAATTGAACAAATCAAGCATTCCAGGACCAGATGAAATGACACGTGTTTTCCACAAGGCTGCTTTTGCAATAAACTTTTTCTTAGCATCACTAAAATCGCTCACACTTCCGTTGGCAGTTTCACGCATAGTTGCAATCAAATCATTAATCAACTTCATAAAGACACTGCCGCTAATCAATGGGTACGCTAGCTTAGGGAGAAGTTGATTAAGCTGGGTAACCAGAGCTGCATCATCGCGCATTTGGTTAGCACGGGCTCGCAACAACAAATCTTTTGCTTGAGCCAAATCAAAGTCCTCAGCAGAAGCATACGCCAACCACGGAGCAGCAACCAAGTTAGCAAGCAACTTGATAACGTATGTTTTTTCATTAGTAGTAAAGCGATCTTTAGCAGAAATCCAACGACTATCGATATATGAAACATATTCAGCAAAGGTAACCGGCGTATTTGCTTGCTTGATAAGGGCCGTGATTTTATCGCGCTTTTTGGCCTGTGTAAGCACTTTATTGTAGAACACATTCTCAGCAACCCAGGTAGCAGCAGTAACCACAAGGTCCATATTTAAGGTTTGCCCTGGGCCCGAGCCTACTACAACCACACCATCTGTTCTGTCGGCAACAAAGTTTGTAAGATCTGTCATAAACGCATCCATAGACTCTGGCGTAAGAGTATTAAGCCTGGTGCTCAAGGTGTTAAAACGATCAGCATAAGTTGCAACTTTCTCTGACGATTCATAATCCTTTAAACCATCCAACGTTTTACCGTAGGTATTACGCGCATTACTCTCATCCACAAGCATGCTGGTGAAATTATCATTAATAAGCTCTAAGAGAGCTAAGTATTTAACCCGAACATCTTCACTGCTAAATTCTTTCCAAAGCGCAGATTCTTTGTCCGCACGCGCCAAGTTAACCATTATCGAAAGCTCTGAAAGAATAACCTGCAGCTCTGTCTCTGATTTAATGAGCGGCAGCGCACGACCATACGTAGCAAGGCGTGTTTGATAGGATGTCTCTGAGCGAGCATTCATCAATAATTTGTAATACTCATCAAAAACAGTCATAACAAATGTTGTGCCATAACTATCTTCAGTTGAACTTGTACTCAACACGTTCACTGTATGCTCACCAAAAGGCTTTAGGGTAAGCGGATCAATCGTTCGCAAACGGTTGCTTGGAACAAATGAAACGGCATTTGTTTCTGAATTAGAAGTCACAACAGCAGGCTGCTGAGCATTTGGTAGTCCATTACCAGAAACCCACGACAAGAACCCTTGCGTTGCAACGTTCTGTAATTTGACCGTACCTGCTACCTGATCCACCACAATCAACTTAAACAACTGATCATCAAAGTTACCAAGAGACCCAAAAGACGAGCCCGTAACCACCATCTCAGTTTGCGCATTGCGTTTTGCCATAATCCAATTTTTTGCATCAACTGGATCAAGAACAATCGAACGTACATACTTATTCTTAGCAAGAGACGATTTCAACCCAATCATGCCACTGCGAGCATCACTCACCAAAATACATGCAGGGTCAAACATATCATTACTGCCATCGGTACCAGCGCCTAACACAAACACCGTGTTATCAAACGCGCTAGGAACAACTTTTACATACTTAGGAGTCTGACCGCCCGTTTTAAGAACAACGAATGATCCTTTTGCTGGAACCCCGCCAACACCAGCACCGGTAAATCCTGCATCAAGCTGATTTGCTGCTGCTGTAATAGAATCTTTAAGTATTTTTTGATAGCCAGGATCAGTCTCGAGTTGGTTCATAACCGCCATCAAGCTTGAGCGAGCGTCAGTATTCGCCGAATCTGTAAGGTAACTTTTCCATGCTTCTTGAGTTGCTGTGATCGCTGCGATTTCCTGGGCAATGGCATCTACAAAAACCTTTCTGTCGGCATCTGTAACCGCTCCGGTAACGTGATACAAATACAACGCAAATCTCGCATTCATATCAGATTGACCAAGAATATCGCCCAGCTTGGCAACAAAGGCAGAAATAGGCACAACAACAAATTTTTCTCGCGAACTAGGAACAAGAATTCCCGCTCTATCTTGACCGGCTTTGGTAACCGTCATCGGATCAAGCGTTACTAAACGTTTATTGGTTGGGTTTACAGAAATAAATCCACCTGTTGATGCGCTTTTAAACGAAATAGCACCTTCAGTCTCCACTGCCATAAATTCTTCTAAGATACGCTCGTCGGCTATTCCCTGCTCAAATGATTCCCCTTCAAGAGAAACCCCTAGCGCCTCTGATTTATACTTATCAAACGCAGCCTTATCGTTTTTATAGTCACTTGAACCGTAACGTTCTTCAATATCTATCAAATTCATGAACGCAACGGCTTGCATATTTTTAGAGGTAGATAACGATTGCAATGTGATTACGTTAGAATTTGGTCGTGCCACAACTTTAAAATGAGTAGATCCATCAATTGGAGATGCATTCCCTGCTTCAAGCTGAGCAATTGTTTTTTTCATAAACGGCAGTAAATCTACAATCGTGCCAGAGGTGTCGTTTAACCGCATAGCATCAAAGGAAATATCACGAGCGGATACATACCGCGTTACTCCCCTATCATCTTGCCAACCTAGCGCAATGACATCATCAGCCTTTAATAATGTTTGGCTAGAAAAGACCGGCGGAATGACAAATTTTTCTTCAACATCACTTAATCTATTATCAAGTGCTTTGTTTTTAAGCGCATTTTTAAATGATGATCTAAATGATTTCAAAACTTCTAAGAAAGAATTTTTGAGCGCTAAATTAGCCTCAAATGCACCCCAGGCTTTTTGATTAGCTCTTTTTTCATTTAGATAATCGCCAACTTCATCAATCAATACTTGAATATCATCAGCCGTTTCGATTTGTAAAATCAGGCCCTTGTATCCATTAACTCGTGCTAATTCATCTGTTTGTTTTTGAAGTGCTCCAAGTTGGGTATATAACATTTTAACCGGAATAACCTGGAATACCGTTGCCAGCTTATGGGGCACCCCTGGGTTTTTTGGATCTTCGGTCAATGGAGCAGACGAACTTGCAGCCAATTTATCAGCCGCAATGTCGTACGTTCGCAAATAACCGTCATTCTCAACCCGAAGATAGGCATTGTTTGAAGCACATTTTAAATATGTTCGCTCTCCGTCTTTATCTGTCACATCAATAAATTCTAAGCGAGAATTTTTATTAACATCGTCCCAGAAACCGGCAGCAAGACCGCGACTGTCTTTTGCCAACGGTTTTGCAACTGCACGCAATTTTATTATTTTTGCCTCTTGCGCCAAGTTTTTATACGAATCATCTGCCAAACCAATTTGAAACACATTGCCTGGAAAAGCCAACGACTCAAAACTTAAAAAGTCTCTAAACACTGAGACCTTAAATTGGGCCGACGGTGAAACAGGATCAAGTGCAGAAGCCCTAATAACATAACTTGGGTTTGTTGCATCAAGAGATTCTTGAATAACTTCTAAGTATCGTCCACTCAACGAACCTGCAAGTCCGGGAACAAACAACACCACACTTTGCCCATCAACCGGCAAGCTTGCTGGCATTGTCAGTGCATTACCAGATGAATCTAATTGCACTGGAATTTCAAATTCAGCAACAATCTTGCTCATTGCGATTCGTAAATCGTTTTCTAATAATGACTGCCCCGCAAACGAAGACAATGAAAAATCAATCAGATCAGAAAATTTCTTCTTCAAGTCATCAGCTAAAGAGTCAGCTCTCTTTGGGTAGTTTTGGATATACCGTAACATTTCATTGATGACCGCTAAGCGCTTTGCAGCAGCACCTTTTGTAGTATCTGCAGAAAGTTGCTTGATTGCGTTTTTCCAAAAATCGATACGCGCATTTTCATCCGGATTACTTCTAATTTTTGCTAAATCAACCGAAAATTGTTCAACTTGCACAAGGCTAAATGTTTCCCAAGGCCCTGCCGTAAGCGCGTTATTTACAAACACCCCAGCCGGAGATTTAGTCCCAGGGTTAAATGTACGAATTGCACCATCTGGCCCAATCGATAAATAACCTGACTGCTGCATAACTCCAGGAACAAACGAGGTGCTTTTAAACGAAGCCGCCGCAGCTGTGCCTTCCATAAAAAACTGTGCGAGAGGAGTAGCTTTTACCATATTCACAGAAGCAGAAAGATTTTTGACCGGATCATTCGTTAATGTCCTAAACTTAACCAAACCCGTTGCTGTCGTAGGGGCAATATCATCCTGCATTACAAGTCCTGGAGCACCACCATTTGTCATTTTCAAACACTGAAAGCCAATACGGTCAGCATTAGAAATTACATAAAAAAGCGCGGCGTCATCAAAATAATCTGGGCTCGTTGCTTGTAATTGCCACACTGGTCCAACTTGCACTGCATTAACGTACTGAAACAATCCAGTCGCAGGATTTTTCCATTGCAAAGCAACAACAGTTCCTGCATCTGGAATCTGATCGTTAAAAGCTTCAGACCCCAAAGAACTCAACAAGACTTGAATCTCATTTTTATGCGCATTCAAATTACTGCCTGAATTGGTCATATTTAAAAGTGTCTGAAGCGTGAACTGCATTCTTTGTCGAATAGTTTTAAGCGTTGCGCTGGTTGGTTTCACCAGCCCCTTACTCAACATCGTTCTCAATAAGCGCACACGGTTCATTAAGCGAGATACGTCGTTAGCAGTAAATGGATCTATCGACGATAGCCGATCTAAACATGCAACAATTTCTTCAATAGTAATTGGCGCAGCCAACATACCAAGTAATGTGGTTCTATAAGCCGTTACGCCTTGAACAACTGTGCCCAAAGAGCTTGATAAATCAATCGCTTCTTTGTAATTGCGATATAACTTGTTGCCAACAACTTTTTCAACAACCCCACGCAATGCGGCCCACGAATTATCGTAACTCAAATTATTATTAAAAATGTTCACTGCGGTCAAAGAAGAATTGGTTACTGTAGTTGTTGAGCTAGGCGCTATGCCGTTTTGAGCAGCGTCAAAATAGTTCAATCCAGCTTCTGTTTGAAATTCAAATGAAACCGTGGAAGAACCATCTCCATTAATCGTTGTAACCACATCATCATCATCTAATCGTCGATTTACCATGTCAGCAATAGTATCAAAGACAGAAGTTTCGAGAGTTTGAGCTGATGCTAAGTTATTGAGAATAATGGCAACAACCGATTTAAAATCCTGCTTTTTTTGAACCTTCTTAGCAAACGCCTTTAGGATAGCAACAAGTTGCTGCTGCAAGGCTGCATCTTTAAACGGACTTGTAACAACGAGCACATACCCATCTGAATCCATATTTGCATCAAGAGCGTCACGCAACGCCATGAGGTCTTCTTTACTTGCACGCTCTCTGTTATCAACCAATGAAGCAGCAAGCGCAAGCAATGCATTAAGAAATGCCGATTGTTTTGTAGAATCGGTAGCCTTTCTGTATGAGACCCATAAAGCATTTGTAATGTCAGACATAGGCGCAAGAAGAGCCACAGCATCTGAATATACATAAGACCCTGCAGCAACAATGGTTGCGTTCATCGTCGTTAGTGCTGTGGTTGCCGCATCCAAAGCGGCTATAGCGGTTTGGGCATCAGCCGCTGTCGGAGTGCTCGGCGCCCATACAATATCGCTACTCAATCCACACAATGTTGCGAGTAAAAGAATTTTTGCGAATTTACACATTGTTTTCATCCTCATCCTGGTCAAAAAATTCTACTAACTTAGTTGATCAATAGCCGACTGAATAACTGCCACGAGCTGTTCTTGTCTAGCTTTTAAATCTTTATTTGTACGAACAAATGGCTTAACGCCTTTAACCAAGATTTTTAATTGGTTCAATTCTTGGCGCTGTTGACGATTTGTTGTACCTTTTTTCCACGCATTCCACTGCTCTGCTAATCCAAGAAGTCGAGATGCAAAGCGAGTTGCTTGTCCTTGATCTTTTGGATCTGCACTGGTTGCCATATTAGTAAGATTTTCTTGCTGCGCAGCAAAGTATTGTAAGTACGTTGTTACAAACTCGAGCAACGTAGGAGCCACAAACAAGGCCGACAACTGATTAATAACCTGCGAATTTGAAAGAACGCCAAACGGTTGATCCGTCCAATTCCAATCACTTTCACGAAGTGCTTTACCGCCTTCATCGCCAAAGAATGGCCCGCCAACGGTAGTGCTACCAGCGGGAGCTTTTGCTACTAATTTTAAGATTTCTGTAAGTTGATTTATTTGCGCAGGAGATAAGCCGAACACAGGCCCGCGACTTGCAATATTTCCTTCTGTATCAAGCGGAGAAATTGCTTGTTCTGGATCAAGCGTAGACGCTTTGTACAATTCCCACAGCTTTGTAAGGAATGAGCTCTTAGCATCAGATCCAAAGGTAATTATACTGTTTGCGGAATTGAGCGTTACGATATTTTGCAGAATATCAACTGGATTCATTTGGGTAACCGTGCCAGAACTTGTTAATGTGGCAACCATTGCGTCTAGAGCATCTGAGTCTGTTTTTGATAAGCTCATTCCAAGTGCCACTTTGTAGTCTTTAATAATTTGTTCAAGTTGAGCACCGTCGCGTTGAGCCTGCTGATCAATCACAGAAACCCCAACACTTGCAAACCAATCGTTTACCGCAATTTGCAACGTACGGATAAAGGTTGCAGGACCACCACTCGTTACAAAGGCATCCAGCGATCCGGCTTTAAAGCCTGGACCGTTTGGATTTAAGGTTCCCAACAGCGTTGTAAGATCAACAATAATTTCTTTACGCGTTTTTGTATTACCAAACGTAGGGACTCTGTTGATATCAATGGTTTTCTCAAGAATATCAAGCGTACCCTTAATTAACGAATCCGCCTTGCCG
>Ga0214921_10001371_pt1 | contig 41885 bp, 44 predicted proteins | sample LL1505_MetaG_FD_177992 | JGI IMG/M metagenome (GOLD analysis project Ga0214921, IMG submission 177992) | Freshwater microbial communities from Lake Lanier, Atlanta, Georgia, United States - LL-1505 | ecosystem: Environmental > Aquatic > Freshwater > Lake | place: USA: Georgia | collected...
CCCAAGCCAATGAAAAAGTTCCCTCTCTGAAATTTCAAGCCATTGAAACCTACCCCTTGCCACAGTTTCGAACCCAGTACCTAGTGCCCTATCAAAATGGGGTACCCACCCGCTTGTTTTTACGAGCAGCACGCCAATTTGCCACCTTTTTTGACATGGGCATGGGAGTTGATAAAAAGAACGAAGTCTTACGCAGCGCATTGACTTGATAGTGATGTCTACATCAATTCCTGCGTAATCTCAGATAAACGGCTGGCACTGAGCAACTCATGGTGCTGGCAGCACTGATCAGCGCTTGCAGTGCGCGTGTTGGTGCCGACTGTCGTCACCAAAATATATGGAGTTTTGAAGATGATTCAAAGGAGTAAATTAAAAAATCTATTCCTTCTTGTGCAAGACAACTCCTCTAAAAGTAGAACGCCCAGCATCCGGGAAATTTTTATGCTCAACATAAGATGCAGCTATATCGCCCAAATATTGATCCCCCAGCTCGTGTGAACCGGTCTGGGCTGGTACGTACAGGATTTCAGTCAGGCGTTGAACTGACTTTGAAAAATATAAACGCGCGTATGTGACGATACTTTCCATCAAATCTCCTTGAGATTTAACTCGTAGTAATTCAGTCTAGTCTTATTCAAATGGAAAAACAACTATTTTTTTCGATGCCTGAAAAAAATGACTCTCCCAAATGTATTTGGAGTCGCTGTGGGTACCATAACCACACCGAGCTTACGTTTCAACACAGCTTTTTAAGATGATTGAAGCTTCCACGACTCACAGGCATTCGAAGCCTTGACCTCAGGGAAGTGGTGCATCTGCTGTAACTTTCGCATGAACAAAGTCCTTGGCTTACCGTTTGTTCAAGCCCAATTGATCACAAGGCTTCATCAGCCACATGCTTGGGGCGTTTGCTTGTGCCATTTCTTCCGGCATAAAAAAAGCTTATGTCGCAAAGCACGACATAAGCCTGGCTGATGGGCGAAAAATAATTAAATCAGGGCCGAATCCAATGTGCCTGCACTTTTCAAAGCCTGAACCCACACTGGGGATTTACCGCGGCCTGTCCATGTTTGTGTCGCATCAGCAGGGTTTTTGTATTTGGGGGCCACTTTTCCACGTGGGCCAGCCTTCTTGACTGCACCAGCGACTTTGGTTTTGGCTGATTTCTTTTTGCCACCGCCCATTGCCGCAGAAATATCAGCGGCAGACAGACCTGCATCTTTGGCGATGGCCAAAATTTTCTCTATGGCACGGGTGTGTGTCCGGGTTTGCAAGGCTTTTTCACGCTTTTCAAGCGCTTCACGCTCTTTGCGCAATTTGACGAGTTGCGATGCAACAGAAGTAGCCATGTTCAATATGCTCCTAAATAAAGTTAAATTGAGAGTTAATCTCATCTGATAATGAAATTCAAAAAATATTTTACATCATCTCCATTCATTGAGTTTTATTACCAATGCTTTTCAATGCCAATAAACGGGCAAAGCGTCAGCCAACTGAGCCTTTGTCAGGGCTGTGGTGTCCAGCGAGTCAAGAGCAAGTTCCATGAAGAAATTATTACAGCCAAACGGGAACTATTTGCGCTATGCCTGTAGTGACCGCGATTGCGGTTCGAAAAAGCGGTATGTTTTGGCCTAAAAACCACGCTTTTGACCCGATAACGCGCTTTTTATCTGACTAACGGTTTTGAATGGGTGCTGGGCACGTGAGTGCATGACAAGTTCACACCTGTCCCTTTCGTCATATCAGATTGACTTAATTCAGTGTCTAAAATTTCACAGTTGATCCATGGTTTTTACAAAATCAGTTCGCCACTGAGGCATTGGGTGCGCCACCTTTTTACCCGCGACAAATACATTATGAAAGCTGTTAGATGGTGTTGAAAAGATCAAAGCATCCATCAAACGCTCAACAGGCACACCTAGCAGTGCGTCCGAATCTAAGTTGATCTCAACCAAATCAGCACGTTGCCCCATGGCAATACCCGCAAGTGGCAAACCAGCAGCCTGTGAACCGCCTTGAACGGCATTTTCAAATAACACTTGCCCCGTTGAGCCGAGGCCATTTTGATGAAGCAAACTCACGTTGCGTTTGCGCAATGACAATCGACATCCGTACTCTAGCCAACGAAGTTCCTCAGTCCAGTTGCGGTTGACATGACTATCGGTGCCGATAGACCACCGCATGTTTTGACGGAGGGCTTCGGGCAGATCAAAAAAACCATCACCCAAATTTGCTTCCGTGGTGGGACATATCACCACTGAGGCTTGTTGCGCTTGAATGCCATTAATTTCTGCAACTGTTGAGTGAGTGGCATGGACCAAATTCCATCGCGCATCCAGCTTTGCGTGCGCAAGCAGCCACTCAACAGGTCGAAGTCCCGTGTGTGCAATACAGTCTGCAACTTCTTTGGTCTGCTCGGCAACATGAATATGCACTGGCGCAGAGCCACTGAGAGATGTCAAGCTGAGGATCTCTGCTTGAGCCACGGCTCTCAGTGAATGGATAGCAACACCTGAAGTCAAGCATGATTGCTTGCCGTTTGAGTTGGCATACTGAATAACGGATTGCTGTGTGTCCAGAATAGACTCAGGCGTTGAAGCAAACCTTTTTTGCATCGGATTCAAACCGGGTTGACCAAAGCCCTGGTTCATATAAAGTGTAGGCAACATGGTCAAGCCAATCCCCACCTTACCTGCGGCACGGACCAAGGCCCAAGTCATCTCACCAGGATCAGGGTAATCTAGTCCATCTGGGTTGCGATGCAAGTAGTGAAATTCACAAACGTGTGTATAGCCGCTTCGCAGCATTTCGCTATAAAGCCACGTCGCAATAGACTCCAAATGATCTGGGCCAATGCGCAGCGCCACTCGGTACATGCGATCGCGCCAACTCCAAAAATCATCACCTGATTGCGAACTGCATTCTGTCAGGCCCGCAATTGCTCTTTGAAACGCATGGCTGTGTGCATTCACCAGGCCCGGCACAACACACCCAAGATGTTCGGCACCATCAGACTCGGTAGCGGATGCATTTGGCTGAATACGCGTCCAAAAACCCCGCGCATTCGACTCTAAAAGCACATTGGAAGCCCAGGCACCATCAACCCAAGCCAATTTAGCTTTGAATTTCATAGGTTCAATAATTTCACTTGATTCAGTGCCGCTAGCATCATCTTGTGGAGCAGGGGCTGAACTTGTGCTGCAAGTTGGGGTTGGTAGTCATAAGGCGGCAGTTCACTCATGTAGATGGACTGACATTTTTCAAGCTGAACGGCATGAATACCGCCTTGAGGATTGCCATAGCAACGTGTGATGTAGCCACCTTTAAAACGACCGTTTAGAACATGTGAAAATTCTTTTTGCTGTTCACAGGCTTCCATGACAGCAACCCCCACAGACTCAGCAGCCGACAAACCATTGGCCGTACCAACGTTCAAATCCGGCAATTTGCCATCAAACAGCCAAGAAATTTCACCTCGGATGCTGTGCGCATCCCACAAAAGAACATTGGGGTGCAATGAGCGCAACCTGCTTAGCTCCTCCGCAAGTGCTTGATGATAAGGTTGCCAATATGTTTCTCTGCGCCGTAACTTTTCTGCAGCATCCGGCTCGCAGCCATCTTTATAAAGGGGGTCGCCTGTGAAAAAACGTGTAGGACAAAGCTCTGTATTGGAAGCACCTGGATACATGGGGGCATCATCCGGTGGACGATTCAGGTCAATGACATAGCGAGAAAAAACAGGCGTCAAAATACTGGCGCCCATATCTTTCAAAAAATTGTATAAATGATTCAAGTGCCAATCTGCGTCCTCAACTTCCAGAGCGCGAGGAACGTAGTCAGACCTCAACTCATCAGGCAACACTGTGCCTAAGTGGGGCATGCTGACAAGCAGTGGCGCGGTGCCTAGGTGTAGATTAAATGTAGGTGTCATTTTTACGATGAGTGTGTGTATGAAATTGTTTGACGAATCTGTCCGCCCCATATGGTGGACAAACAAGGATTGGATCCAAATGCATATGCCAACTCCGCGGGGTGATGGACATCCCACAAAACAAAATCTGCACGCTGATTGGCAGACAAAGCGCCACGATCGCTCAAACCCAGTGCTTGTGCGGCTATGCGAGTAACCCCGGCCAAAGCCTCTTGAGGCGTCAAGCGCATGAAGGTGCAAGCCATGTTCAACATCAGCAATAGAGATGTGCAAGGGGAGCTGCCAGGATTTGAATCGGTAGAGATGGCCATTGGCACTTTGTGCTGTCTCAAGAGATCAATTGGCGGCAGTTTGGTTTCACGAAGAAAATAGAAAGCACCTGGTAACAAGACGGCCACAGTGCCCGCTCTTGCCATGGCTGCTGCGCCTTCTTCATTCAGCCATTCCAAATGATCACAACTTAAAGCGCCATACTTTGCCGCCAAGGAAGCTCCGTGGCTGTCTGTCAGTTGTTCTGCATGCAACTTCACAGGCAAATTCAGCCGTATGGCTTCTTTGAAAACCGTTTCAGTTTGTGCATATGTAAAACCAATTCGCTCGCAGAAAGCATCGACAGCATCAATCAAGCCTTCAGCCATCAGGGGTTCCATCATGGCAACCACTGAATCGATGTAAGCATCTGCTCGGTCTTGAAATTCCGGCGGTACGGCATGTGCGCCTAAAAACGTATTTTGGATTTGAACGGAATGATCCTGTGCAAGTTGTCGCGCAACTCGCAAACACTTGGCTTCATGCGCCAGTGACAAGCCATACCCAGATTTCACCTCTAGGGTCGTCACACCTTCTTTAAGAAGATAGGAAAGACGTTTTTTTGCTGATTCGTAGAGTTGCGCTTCCGTGGCCGAACGAGTGGCTTGCACTGTGGACTTAATTCCACCACCAGCACGTGCAATGTCTTCGTAGCTTGCACCATTCAAGCGCAATTCAAACTCATTGGCGCGGTGTCCGCCATACACCAGATGGGTGTGGCAATCAACCAAGCCGGGCGTAATCAGTGCATGGTGTGCATCGTGTATTGCTGCGCCATGACGGTATTGCGCCGGCATTTCTGTTCGCGGACCCACCCACGCCAAATGCGCATCTTCAATGACGAGTGCGCCATCGTCTATCAGGCCATAGCTGGCATCATGACCTTCTTGCATGGTTGCAAGACGAGCGTTTTCCCATATCTCAAATTTCATAGAGAACACTCCATTTGAATCAACAGCACATGCATCTCACTGAATTCGATCTGTACATTCTGTTCAAGTGTGACCCAATACAAGGACGCTTTGCTCAATTCATGCCTTTGTTGATTGAGTGTGAAATGACCACCCTCATCTACAACAAAGATGGCCAAAATGGTTTTGGCTTTGATGTGCTGGGAAAAAAAAGTACGGTTAATCCGGTTCATCTGGGCTTTTGCGCCCTGAACCATCAGGTTGAAATCCAAGGTGGGGCCGTCTATCAACGAACAGTCACATGGCGTATCGCCGGAGAACTGAATGACGGGATCCAATGCGCCCAACACCATTCGCTTATCTGGAAACGCCAGAGCAACACCGGCGCCGTTGAGCACAGCAAACCATCGTTCCACGCCTTTGAATTCTGAAAAGGGGCCGTCGTTGTCAATGCGAGCCACAGACATTCTAAAAAGCCATTGCGACGGATGAGGCCAACATACCAAAGCTTGGGTGGTACCACCGCCATTTTTCCAGGGGCTAGCGGGCACATCTTGAAGTCGAATTTGATGCCAATCTTGCAGCTGCATCATTGAAATGCACCTTTAAAACTGTACCTGCTTGCAGGATAGATGAGCCGTTCCAAAGAGGCCACCTGTTCTGAGCTGGCGGTAGTTCTGACCATCACCAAGCACGGCTGTGAAGTTTTAATTTTCAAATGCTGCGCTTCCATCTCGTTTGGTAAGACCGCTTCTATGGAATATGAAGCACTGGTGACTGGGACGACGTCTAGCAAGTGACGAGTGGGTGTGGTTTTAGAAAAATCCACAGATAAGTAGTCAGGTGCCAAATTGGGATTGACATACCGATCTTCAAATTGAAGCGGCACACCATTTTCAAAGTGAACCATGATGGTGTGAAAAAGTAAACTTTTGAAAGGCAAGTTAAAACAAGTTGCAAGCGCCTTGTTTGCTTTTGTATGCCCAACAAAAATAATTTCTGTGCTGTGCACATGACCTCGGTCTTTTATTTCTTCTTGAATGTCCCTGATTTCTAGCTTAGAAGAGACTTGATCAATTTCTGCGACAAAAGTTCCAGACCCTTGAACGCGTCTCACCACCCCTTCTGCCATCAGTTCCCGAAGAGCTCGGTTGACGGTCATGCGACTCACTCCGAATTGGTGCATCAGGGCACTTTCACTGGGCACAGGGTCACCCGCTATCCACTCACCCTTCTTGATTTTGGTGCAAATGAAAACTTTAACTTGCTTGTAGATGGGTACTTTTTCGAAATGCATAGACTAGAGAATACTACGATTGACAGAAGTTGTATAGACAACTAGGATTGACTCAGTTTCATTTAAATAAACATTTTTAAAACCATGAATGCTCCTTCAATTCCAAGCAGTTTGCTTCGCAAAGCGCGGCCGGTCAGAGCACCACGCGGATCGATCATCAGTTGCGCCAACTGGGAAATCGAAGCAGCCTACCGAATGATTCAAAACAATCTTGATCCTGAGGTGGCTGAAAACCCTGATGAACTCGTGGTCTATGGCGGCATTGGCAAAGCAGCAAGGAACTGGGACTGTTTTGAGGCCATCTTGGAATCACTTCGATCTCTCAAGCCCGATGAAACACTGCTGATTCAGTCGGGTAAACCCGTGGGTATCTTTAGAACCCACACCGGAGCTCCGCGCGTTTTGTTAGCCAATTCGAATTTAGTTCCCAAGTGGGCCACATGGGAGCACTTTAACGAATTGGACCGCGCTGGCCTCATGATGTACGGTCAAATGACTGCGGGTAGCTGGATCTACATTGGCAGCCAAGGGATTGTTCAAGGCACCTACGAAACCTTTGTGGAAGCCGGCAGGCAACACTTCAATGGTGATTTATCAGGTCGCTGGATTTTGACAGCGGGTCTTGGTGGCATGGGTGGTGCACAGCCTTTGGCCGCTACTTTTGCTGGCGCTTGCTCGCTCAATATTGAATGCCAACAGTCCCGCATCGACTTTCGCTTAAAAACAAGATATGTCGACAAGCAAGCGGCCACAGTTCAAGAGGCACTTGACATGATTGCTCATCATACGGCTCGCAAAGAAGCAGTGTCCATTGCCTTGTGTGGCAACGCTGCTGAATTGTTACCCCAACTGGTTGAAATCGCCAAGCAAGGCGGTATGCGCCCCGATATCGTCACAGACCAAACATCGGCACACGACATCATCAATGGCTACTTGCCCATCAGTTGGTCGATTCAAGACTGGCGTGCGGCGCAAAAAGATCCAAGTCGCCATGCGGCACTTACCCAGGCCGCAGGCGAGTCATGCGCCATTCACGTGAAGGCATTGCTTGTCTTTCATGAAATGGGTATTCCAACTGTCGACTACGGCAACAACCTAAGGCAAGTTGCCAAAGATTACGGCGTCGAAAACGCATTTGACTATCCCGGTTTTGTGCCCGCCTACATCCGCCCTTTGTTTTGCCAAGGCATCGGCCCATTTCGTTGGGTTGCACTGAGCGGCGACCCAGGTGATATTTTAAAAACCGACGCCAAAATGAAGGAGCTGTTTCCCAATCACAAACACCTGCACCGTTGGTTAGACATGGCTCAAGAGCGCATCAGCTTTCAAGGCTTGCCTGCGCGCATTTGCTGGATTGGATTAGGGGAGCGTCATTTGGCCGGTTTGGCCTTTAATGAAATGGTCCGAAATGGCGAACTCAAAGGTCCAATTGTCATTGGCAGAGATCATTTAGACAGTGGATCCGTTGCATCGCCCAATCGCGAAACCGAAGCCATGATGGATGGCAGTGATGCCGTTAGCGATTGGCCTTTGCTGAATGCCCTTCTAAACACGGCCAGCGGAGCCACTTGGGTCAGCTTGCACCACGGCGGCGGTGTGGGCATGGGGTACTCACAACATTCAGGCGTGGTCATTGTTTGTGATGGCACTCAAGCAGCCGATGAAAAGCTGTCTCGGGTTCTGTTCAACGACCCCGCCACTGGCGTCATGCGACATGCAGATGCAGGTTACGACTTGGCAAAAAAATCCGCCAATCTAAACCATTTGCAATTGCCCATGATGTCTTGATTCATTTTTTTCCGCAGTATTTTTCACTTTAACTTTCAATCACAAAGGAGCTCACATGAAACATCTCGTTACCTTGGCACTCGCATCTACCCTAAGCTGTGTGGCAATCGCACAAGAAACCAAAGTGAGCATCGCACTTTCTGGTTGGACTGGTTTTGCACCCCTGACACTGGCCAAAGAAGCAGGTATCTTCAAGAAGAACGGCCTAGATGTCACCTTGAGAAAGGTGCCACAAAAAGATCGCCATTTGGTCTTGGCGTCAGGCGACGTGCAATGTGCTGCTACCACCGTTGAGACGTGGATCGTATGGAACGCCAATGGAGTTGCAACAACTCAAATCTTCCAACTCGATAAAAGCTTCGGTGCCGACGGCATGGTCGTGAAGAACGACATTGCCAAAATTACCGACCTGAAAGGTAAAACTGTTGCAGCCAGTGCGCCAGGCACAGCACCCTACTTTACTTTGGCTTGGATGTTGAAGAAAAACGGCATGTCCACCAAAGACGTCAAGATCGTGAACCTTGAGCCCCAAGCTGCGGCCAATGCCATGATTGCGGGCAATGCAGGCCTAGATGCAGCCTTGACTTATGAGCCTTACCTCAGCGCTGTTCGTGCCAAACCTGAAGCTGGCAAGATCATTGCAACAACACTTGACTATCCAATGATCATGGACACATTCGGTTGTGTTCCTAAATTCCTGGCTGACAATCCAAAGGCAGCAAAAGCCATTGCAGACAGCTACTTTGAAGCTGTAGAAATGATCAGCAAAGAACCCAAGAGAAGCTTTGAGATCATGGGCGCTGACGTCAAGCAAACAGGTGAGGCTTTTGAAGCCAGCCAAAAATATTTGCGGTGGCAAGATCGTGCAGCCAACCTGAGGTTCTTCAGCGGTGAGCATGCGCAATTTAGCAAAGAGGCTGCAGATTTGTTGCTAGAAGCCGGCATCATCAAGCAATTGCCAGACATGGGCAAATTGGCTGATACCCGCTTCATCAGGTAAACACAATGCGGCCATTACAGCCCGTATCGCCCAGCGCCAAAGTGGCGCTAGGTATTTTATTCTTTGTTATTTTCTTTGCAGTGTGGGCATTTGCCACATTGGGTGGATACGTTTCAAAGACATTTTTGGCCGACCCCATCACCATGGTTCGATCTGGATATGACCTCTTGGTCAACCAAGGTTTTGCGTATGACATTGGCATGACTGTTTGGAGGGTGTTAGGTGGCTTTTTTATTGCCGCCATTCTTGCAATTCCCATTGGAATTTTAATGGGCGCCTACAAACCCATTGAAGCCCTTCTAGAGCCTTTTGTCAGCTTCGCAAGGTACTTGCCTGCTTCAGCGTTTATTCCGCTACTTATCTTGTGGGCAGGAATTGGTGAAGCGCAAAAATTAGCCGTTATTTTTATTGGCTCATTTTTTCAATTGATTCTCATGATTGCCGTCTCTGTGGGTAACACAAGGCGTGATTTGGTAGAAGCGGCCTACACGCTGGGTGCCAAAGACAGTGGTGTTGTGACGCGTGTTTTGCTGCCAAGTGCATCTCCAGAATTGGCCGAAACATTGAGAATGGTTTTAGGTTGGGCGTGGACCTACGTCATTGTTGCCGAGCTCATTGGGGCTTCAAACGGCATTGGTCACATGATCACTGACAGCCAAGCCTTAATGGCCACTGATCAAATTATCTTTGGCATCATCGTCATTGGCTTAATTGGTTTGATCACCGACATCGTCTTCAAAACTTTCAACCGATGGCTCTTCCCATGGGCAAGACTAAGTTAATAATGTCCATCCTTCAAATCTCGCAAGTTAGCAAAACATTCAGTACACAAGGTGCATTCACGCAAGCGCTGACCGCCACCGATCTGACTGTTAACGAAAATGATTTCATCACTATTTTGGGACCTTCAGGATGCGGTAAGTCAACTTTGCTTCGCATGGTTGCCGGTCTTGATACACCCTCGTCAGGGGAAATAAAGCTTGAAGGCGTTCGAGTCACAGGCCCAGGTGCCGATCGCGGCATGGTGTTTCAAAGTTACACCCTTTTTCCATGGCTCAACGTTTTAGAAAATGTTTGTTTTGGTTTGCGCGAAAAGGGATTGCCTTTAACCGAACAGCATGAAATAGCACACAAGTTTTTAAAACAGGTTGGGTTGCAGGATTTCGCAAAGCATTTCCCAAAGCAGCTGTCAGGTGGCATGCAGCAAAGAACGGCCTTGGCGCGAGCATTGGCAAACGACCCACGCATCTTGCTCATGGATGAGCCTTTTGGTGCTCTCGACCATCAAACCCGAGAATTGATGCAAGAGTTGCTTCAAGACATCTGGCAATCTGAGAGAAAAACAGTTTTGTTTGTGACACACGATATCGATGAAGCCATCTTCATGGGCAATCGAGTCATGGTGATGAGTGCACGTCCGGGCCGTATTAAATGCGATTTACCCATTGAGCTGCCCTACCCCCGCCATTACTCGGTCAAAACGACACCTACCTTTTCAGAGCTAAAAGCCAGGTTGACGGAGGAGATTCGCATAGAAGTGCGGCGGGCGAGCGGGCTTGAATAGTTATTGATAGCAGGAGTTGTGTTTATGCAGAATATTTCCACATGATTTCATCCTCTCGCCAACCCCTGGTCTTGGTGCCAGGACGCATGTCAATTGCGCAATTGAAGTTGATTCATCAACATCAGCAGTTCATTGCTTTGCCAGAGAGTTGCAGATCAGACATTCGCAAGAGCCAAGTGTTGGTGGAAGCTTATGCCAATGGCGATGTCCCCGTATACGGTGTCAACACAGGATTTGGCAAGCTCGCCAACCAACGCATCAACAAAGAGCAACTGCACACCTTACAGCTGAACTTAATTCGCTCTCACAGTGTGGGTGTGGGAGAACCACTCGCCGCCCCTATCATTCGACTCATGATAGCCACCAAAGCAGCCAGCTTGGCGCGTGGCTATTCAGGCGTCAGAGAAATCGTCATCGATACGCTTTTGGCTGTTCACAATGCAGGATTGGTACCAGACGTACCCTCGCAAGGCTCTGTGGGTGCATCTGGTGATTTAGCCCCCCTTGCGCACATGACATTGGCGCTACTTGGCGAAGGGTACATCTGGGTCAATGGCATCAAAAGGCCAGCCCTTGATGCGCTAAAAGATGCAGGCATTTCTCCCTTAACTTTAGAAGCCAAGGAAGGTTTGGCGCTCATCAACGGCACCCAAACATCTACGGCTTTGGCATTGCACGCCCTCTTTATTTTTGCACCAGTCTTTGAAGCTTGTTTGGTGATTGGTGCTTTAACCATCGATGCTGCGCGCGGTAGTGATGGGCCCTTTGATGCACGCATTCACGAATTGCGGGGACAACTAGGACAAATTGAAGTTGCCACGGTATACCGAAATCTATTGATTGGCAGTGAGATCAGAAACTCACACCGCGAAGGCGATGATCGGGTGCAAGACCCCTACTGCCTCAGATGCCAGCCTCAAGTGGTTGGCGCATGCCTAGATCAAATCAAGCACGCGATTCAAATCTTAACCATCGAAGCAAATGCCGTCACAGACAATCCACTTGTCTTTGCCAAAGACGGCGTCATGTTATCTGGCGGTAACTTTCATGCCGAGCCTGTTGCGCTTGCTGCAGATGGCCTGGCTTTAGCCATTGCAGAAGTCGGCGCCATAGCAGAAAGACGCATTGCCATGCTGATTGACAGCAATGTGTCCCAACTTCCACCCTTCTTAACCAACGATGCCGGTCTTAACAGCGGATTCATGATTGCTCACGTTACCGCAGCTTCACTTGCGTCAGAAAACAAGTCATTGGCACATCCTGCTAGCGTCGACAGCTTGCCCACAAGCGCAAATCAAGAGGACCATGTCAGCATGGCCACCTTTGCGGCGAGACGACTGCAAAGCATGGTTCGCAATACAGCTTACATTCTCAGTATTGAATGGCTGGCTGCTGCACAGGGCATAGAGTTTCTGAGACCTTTGCAATCTTCAGTTGCACTAGAAAAAGCAATGAGTATTTTGAGAGAGAAAGTGTCATTTTTGGATCAAGATCGTTGGCTATCACCTGATATTGAATCTGCAAGCGCACTGGTTCAAAGCGGGAAACTTTCTGAACTTATGCCAAACTTTCATTTAATTGAAAAGACTCAATTCACAGATTAAATTTAGTTCAAGCGTCCATGATCTGTTATTTTCTGCACCTATGCAAAGAATGATTTTTCGGAGCGCGTTTGGTTTAGCTGATCTGCCACAAGCCAGCTTAGCCTGCTTTGATGATCTGCTGGCGCAGAGAACCACTAGCCCTGAAGGTCACCACCTTCCTGGCGGCAATGACCACAGGCTCCCCAGTTTGCGGATTGCGCCCCGGTCGTGCCGTCTTGGTATGCACCTCAAAGTTGCCGAACCCAGAGATCTTCACGCTTTTGCCCTGAGCAAGTTCAGCTGCCACCACTTCAAAAAAAGCATCAACAAAGTCCTTGGCTTCCCGTTTGTTCAAGCCCAATTGGTCAAACAAAGCTTCAGCCAACTGAGCCTTGGTCAGGGCTGTGGTGTCCATCGAGTCAAGGGCGAGCTCCATGAAGAAATTATTACAGCCAAACAGGAACCATCTGCACTATGCCTGTCGTGACCGCGATTGCGGTTCAAAAAAGCACTATGTTTTGGCCTAAAAACCACGCTTTTGACTCGATAACGCACTTTTTATCAGACTAGAGGTATTGAATGGATACTGGACACGTGAGTGCATGACCAGTTCATCTTTATCCCTTTCGTAGTAGCCATTGGTCATGGGCTCGATGGGGGTCACGGCTTTTGGGGTGGGAGTTGGTGGCTGTGGATAGATTGGCATGAAGCGGCGCAACCTAACCACTTCAATATCGCACTTGATTGGATGCATCCGCAAAGTCATTTATTTCAGTCGACCATGGGGTTGATGGGCGACACAAAGCAAAAGTGAAAGCAGCTCCATATTCATCTCGCAAACACCGAATCAACTCAATGGTCATTTCGCAGTAACCGATTTAATTATATGAATATCTGATCAATCAATATTATTAAATCGTTTGACGGATAGTTTTGCAGATGGCCCAATTCGGATGTCGACGGCTTGCATCCCCTTGTTACGTATCATGATTTTTTGAGGAGTTTTCTCATGCCAATCATTCCGTTGCGCGTCTTTATCAAGGCTTTTGTTACTCTTTCATTTTTTCTTGGCGTGATCAGCTTTGAGCCAGCGCATGCCCAGACGCCTGCCGAGATCAGGGAGCTGCTTAGCAAGCAGGCCATCACCGAGCTTCTCTATCAGTATCCGCGCGCAATAGACCGTCTAGACCGCGAATTGCTTACCTCCATCGCCCATCAGGAAGCCAAAGTCGAATTTGGAAAAACAGTCTTCCCTAACTGGTTGGCCTACACCGATTTCATGATGAAAGCGCACGCAGAGATGCTTGGCAATAACCACCGCGTGACCAATATTCTCATCCAGGTCCAAGGGGACACTGCGGTCAGCGAGTCCACCGGCACGGCGATGCTGCTGGTCAAACAGGAAGGCAAGGACGATTACGAGGAGCGCATGATGCATTCACGCTATCTCGACAAATGGTCGCGTCGCGGAGGCAAGTGGGGCCTTGACCACCGCCAGACCGTGATGGATTACCGAGTCGTTAAACCAGTGTCTGCCGCAGACGTCAAGCAGATGTACGTGATGGGACAACGCACCGGAACTGCGGATCCATCGTACAGACTTTTCGGCCAAAAATAAAAGCCTTCACCCGTTTAAGGAGCAACAATATGACTGATTCAGGCAACAACTGGCAGGGAAAATCAGGACGGGGCGCTTGGAATTCGCAGTGTGCGAACGCCGCATGCGGCCCGCGTCGCGGTTTTCTCAAATCCCTTGCCGCTGCGGGGGCTGCGTCCGTGATGCCGCTGAGTTTGGCACAAGCGCAGGCCCCGGCTGCTGGCACAGGAAGAATTGATTTCCACCACCATTTCTTTTCGCCGGCTTGGGTCAAGTTGGTGGAATCCCAAAATGCCGTCAAACCAGTGCTGGGATTTGACCAGTTCAAAAGTCATTCCATCGCCAAAGACATCGAATCCATGGACAAGGGTAATGTGGAGAAAGCCTTTCTGTCAGTAACGCAGCCGGGTGTATGGTTTGGCGACGTGGCAGAAACACGCCGCGCTGCGCGGGAGCTAAACGAATATGCGGCCAGGCAGAAATCCGACTACAAGGGCCGCTATGGCCACTTCGCTGTGCTACCCCTGCCAGACGTCGAGGGCAGCCTCCGTGAAATCGAATATGCATTCGATGTGCTCAAGGCCGATGGCGTGGGGCTGCTGTCTAGCTATGACAACAAGTGGCTGGGCGACAAGTCTTTTGCGCCGGTGTGGCAAGAGCTGAATCGCCGTAAAGCCATCGTTTACACACATGCGACCGCACCTAATTGCTGCTCGTGGGATTTTCAGCCTGGTATTTTGCCCACCTTTGTCGAGTTGGGATCAGATCTTGCCCGCACCATCGTTAGCATTTTGCAGGGTGATACGGCCAAATCCACTCCGGACGTGCGTTTCATATGGTCGCATGGCGGCGGCAGCATTTGGGCACAGCGCTACCTCACGGGAGAGACCACGGAATCGCTGGGGCGGCCGGCAGCGCCGGGTTCAAGGTTGCATCATATGCGCCGCTTCTATTACGACACCGCCGCTGCCGCCGATGCCATTCATATAGGCATCCTGAAAATGATTGTTCCGACTTCGCAGATTGTCTTTGGTTCAGACTACCCGTGGGCAGAGCCTTCTCGAATTGCGGCAGGCCTTCTGACTTCGGGCCTGACACCTCAGGAACTACAGGCCGTGTATCGGGACAACGCCTTCAAGCTCATGCCCGAATTGCTCGGCCAGTCAAATTGAGCTTTGGTTACTTTATGCATTTCCCGCGAATTCTTGCCGTTTCATTGGGCTTATTGCTGACGCTCTGTGCATCTGCACAAAGCTATCCCGTCAGCACTGTAAAAATCGTCGTACCCTATGCGCCAGGTGGGGGTGTCGACATCATCGCACGTGTTCTGGCCGAGCGACTACAGACAAAATGGGGTCATCCGGTCATTGTTGAAAACAAGACGGGCGCATCGACCATCATCGGCGCTTCTGCCGTTGCCAAGGCGGTCCCCGATGGTCATACCCTGCTACTGACCAGCGAGTCCACGATCACCAGTAACCCCTATCTTTTCGACAAGCTGCCTTACGACGCCATACGCGACCTTACGCCGGTCTCGCAACTTGTCAGCTTGCCCCAGATGGTTATCGCCCACCCTTCTGTGACCGCAAGTTCCATGGAGCAGCTTGTCACACTGGCCAGGGCCAAGCCCAACGCCCTGAGCTACGCCACCTATGGCTCCGGCAGCCTGCCGCACTTGCTTTTTGAAGGGCTCAAAGCGCACAGCGCATTGCAGATCACACAAGTCCCTTACAAAGGCATCATGCCGGCGGTTACTGCAGTACTTTCAGGCGAAGTGCAGTTGACGCTGGCAGGTGTGCCCTCGGCGCAGGCCTATATGAATGCCGGGAAATTGAAGGCTCTGGCTGTCGCGCGAAATGAGAGGCTTGCGGAGATGCCCCAGGTACCAACGCTCAGGGAGGCGGGGTTCGCAGACATTGATCCGCGCGAGTCATGGTTCGGCCTTTTTGTCACTGGCGGCACGCCTAGCGGCATTGTCCAAAAAATTTACAGGGATGTTGCGGAGATTTCCGCAGACCCGGCATTTCGCGAACGTCACTTTGTAGCGCGGGGATTTGACCCTGTGTTTTCCACACCAGAAACTTTTACAAAATTCATACAGGCAGACTCGCGCCAGAAAGCGCAACTGATCCGCATCTCGGGCGCCAGGGCCGAGTAGTCAACGTTTCAAACTAAAGCAATGCCTCCGCAAAATAACAAAGGAAACTCTGTGATTCAGGATAAAAATTCAAAACAGGTGCTCAGTCCTCTGCCGAGCTTACCTTTGCGGGAAGAGTTTGTGATCCGTGACGGCCATGTCCTAACCATGGACGCAACCATCGGCAATTTGCTATGCGCGGATGTGCACGTGCGCAATGGTGAGATCGTGGCAGTTGGTGAAAAGTTGCAGGCACCCGGCGCCCAAGAACTGTCCGGGAAAGACATGATTGTCATGCCCGGTTTCGTCGACACTCACTGGCACCTTTGGAACAGTTCGCTGCGCGCGCTGGTGCGCGGTGACGATGCCCAGAACGGCTATTTTCCAGTGACCTTGCGCCTTGGACCTTTATTTACACCTGAAGATTCATATCGCTCGCTTCGGCTTGGCCTGACCGAGGGACTTGCTTCAGGCATCACCACAGTACACAACTGGTCGCACAACACTCGCACGCCGGCGCATGCCGATGCAGAACTCCGCGCCTTAAGCAATATGGGAGTTCGGGCGCGCTTTTCCTATGGTTGGGGCCAGGACCGCCAGCTAGACCATGGGATGGACCTAGAAGACCTAGCTCGAGTTCAGAGTGAGTTGGCATCGGACAACAATCTTCTTACTCTGGGTGCCGCCGTTCGAACGCCAGTAGCCAATCCACGCGGCGCCGTGCCGATAGAAGTCGTTGCCGCCGAGTACGAAGGTATACGTGCGCTCGGCTTACCCATCACCATGCATGCACGGCCTGGTGTAGTGACGCTGCTAGGCCAGCACGGGCTTCTCGGCCCCGATGTGCAACTTGTACATCCACAGGGAATATCCCAAGAAGAGCGCAAACTCCTTGCCGGCACCGGCACCAAGATGTCGTGTTCCCCCGTTATTGAACTGCTATACGCGCAGGCTACGCGCGGGGAAATTCAGTTCCAGGAATTGGTGGATGAGGGCGTTCAGATGAGTTTGTCGGTTGACAGTTCAGCAGCTTCTGCGAATGCAGACTTCTTCAACTGCATGCGTGCGCTTCTCTGGTCGCACAAGCAACGATTTGGCAACCGCATCCCCCTGACCGCGCAGCGCCTTTTGGAACTTGCCACCATAGACGGCGCGCGCGACCTGGGCATTTCGGACCGCACAGGTTCACTTACCCCGGGCAAGCGTGCCGACATACTGATGGTTCGTGCGAAGGACCCCAACATAGGCCCCGTTATTGATCCAGCGTTTGCGCTTGTGTATTCCGCTCAACCTTCCAATATCGATACCGTCATCGTCGATGGCCGAATACTACTGCGCAATAGCCGCTTCACAGCAGTGGACAGTGAGGAGGTGATGCGGGAAGCGGCCGAGTCAGTCAACGGGCTTGTCTCACGCAGTAAGGCTGGTTCCAAGGCATCTCATGATTTTCCTAACCCGGCTTAGGCTTCCCGCCGCGCCACAACCGAAGAGAGCATCAAATGAAAACTTCAATCCTAATGGCCACACTGATTGCTACCAGTGCATTCACTACTGCTTTGCATGCTGCTGACTACATGGAGCAAGGTGAGCGTATAAAGGGCAGGTCATATTCACCTGCAGTCGTAACCGAAGGCGGACGTACGGTCTGGCTCGCAGGTGAAACCACGACCACGGATGCAACTGGCAAGGACATCAAGGGCGACTTTGAGGCACAGACAAGAACCATTTTTGCGTTGTTGGACCAGACTCTGAAACGGGCTGGTGGCAGCCTCAAAGACATTGTGACCATGACGGCCTTCATGACGGACGCTCGCAACGGCGCAACCTTTGCGAAAGTGCGAACGGAAATGTTTCCTGATCGCAATTTTCCCGCTAGTGCACAGATCACGGTGTCCAACCTGGCGGTACCCGGTATGCTGATTGAAATACAAGCTGTCGCCGTCATTGGCGATAAATGCTTCAAAGGCAGTTCCTGCATTCCAAAATGAACTAGCTAGTGCTGCTAGCCTAGTGCTGCAGCTGCTTGCAGCGTGCTGCTAGGCAGTCCTTGAATGCGGATGCGCCAGGGGATAGGGTCCTGCCCAAGCGCACAAGCAGTTCTATCTGCCGATGCAAAACGGGGTCGTGCAAGACACGAAAGCGTACCCGGTTGGTACTCAGCAGCGTGCCGACATAGGTAGGCACGATGGTCATGCCCAACCCAGCGTCTGCAAGTCCTACGGCGGTAGACAGATATCCCACTTCGAAGCGAGGCTTTATCGACACGCCCGCCTGGAAAAGCAGCGGATCGATTAGCGCGCGAAATCCGCTGGCGTGCGACATTGCTACCATGGGTTGGTCTGCCAGATCGGTCCAGGTGAGATTGCGTCGGCGTTTGGCCAGAGGCCAGTCACTGGGTACCATGACACCCATGGAGTGCCTGAGCATGGGCACACGCTGCAGGTCGCCTTCCACATCAGGAAACACACCAAAACCAAAATCAGCATCGCCGTTTTGCACCATCCGAATGATCTGGCTGGTAGGCAAGTCTGCCAAGCGAACCGTCACGCTAGGGTGAGCCAGCTGGAATTCCGCGATGGCTTCTGGCAGAAAATTCGCCGCCAACAGGGGCGTAGTTGCAACAGTGATGTTGCCCCTTCGTTTCATCACCAGGTCTTGTGTCTCAGCTACGGCCTGGTCGACATCTGAAATTATCCGTTCCGCTCGCTGCAGGAACTCACCGCCAGCTTCCGTTACCGCAATACGTCGCGTCGTCCTGTCAACCAGTTGCATTCCCAGCTGGCCCTCCAGCTCTTGAACCAGCAGGCTCGCGGCAGATTGCGTCATGTGGAGCTTGCGGGCAGCAGCAGTAAAGCCCCCGCTGCGAACCACTTCCACAAAAACTCTGAATTGGCGCAAGGTAACGTTCATTGGATATTCGAATAAATAGACATGATTGATTTATTTTGCCACGGGTTTGAAAAATTAACGAGGTCGGGTGGTCTTGCAATGCGACATCCGTTGAGAAAAAAGCTTTGACAAGCTGGTCTCATACACCCAACGCAAAAACCATGGAGCTGATTCTCAACACTCAGGAAAAGTCAAGCGCCCCTTATTCAGTCGAACCCCATAGGGGCAAAGTAACGCTCGACAGTGGCAAACAAACCCGGGGCGATTCAAACGCATGGCAGCAGCCAATAAAAGACAATAAAAGCAAATCGCTCACTACACACCTTGCTACACACCAGAAAAATGCCCATGATTTATATGGATATTTTTATAAACTTTTTCATCATAATCCACAGGTCCGCGGTTCGAATCCGTGAAGCGCCACCACTAAAAAATTCAATGAAATCAACAGGTTACGAAGCCTCAAGACTTCATGAACGACTGCAAAGTACAGAGTTCCGAACCTATGTACTTTGAACATGAAACCCACACGCTCTAGAGAGGTGTGGGTTTTTTTGTTGCCCTTGAAACCCACTTGCCATTCCCCCCCCCGATCCATACCATCCGCCACCTCAGCAATCCCTTTGGACTCTCTGCACACTCCAGTTCAGACTTAATTCTTTGCCTATTGATTTCGGGGAATGCCAATTAGCCATGACCCTTATGTTGAGCGTTTGTCATAGGGATGACTCAAAAAAATAACCGCCTTTTTTAACTTTGCAAAAAGTTAAACGTGATGATTGATCCGCTGAGGACTTTAAACATTTATCACCCAGACCGCACTCCCAAGATAAGCTGAAGAAGCTTTCAATATTTATAGCTTGTCCAGTAGGTCTTGTGCGGCTTTAATATCTCTATGGATTTCACTGATGCCCCCATTGACAATGCTTGTTGACAGTTTGTCACTGGCAGACCAACGCCCTGACGGCTTGTCCCGTGTGGAAGACCGCCGCTTGTTGACCGGGCGCGGACTGTATGTGCATGACGTGACACTGCCCTTCATGCTGCACGCGGTTTTTGTGCGCAGCAACTATGCGCGGGCACAAATAATCAGTCTAGACTTTCAACCCGCCCTGAATATGGAGGGAGTTGTGGCTGTGTTCGACGACACACAACTTAGCACACTAAGTATGCCGCCAGCCAATCCACTACTACCCTTGTGTGGTTTGCCTAACTTTCCCTTGCTAGCCCGAGGCCGCGTTAATTACGTCGGTCAACCGATTGCCGTTGTAGTGGCGCGCAGCCTGTCAGCAGCGCAACGAGCCGCAGAATTAGTGCTGGTGGACTACGCTTCAGAATCAGCTCAATCCGACGGAGCCGAAGATACGCTGACTGTGGCCAGCGTGAGGCACCAGGCGGGTGTTGCAGAAACAGCACAAGCGGTTCATAAGGTGCGCATGGTGCACAGCCAAGCGCGCGTGATCGCCATGTCGCTCGAACCGCGTGCCGTTGTGGCGCAGTGGGACGCGTGCAACGGCATGCTGACCGCCTGGCTTTCAACGCAAACACCAGCGCGTGCGCGCACCGATATTGCCAACACTCTAGGTCTACCAACAAGCAAGGTCCGAGTGATCGCGCCCGACGTAGGCGGCGCATTCGGCGCCAAGGCTTCTGTGTCGCCAGAAGATCTGGTTATCGCTTTTGTGGCACGCCATTTGCTCACAAGCGTGAAATGGACTTCATCACGATCTGATGAATTCACTTCATCAACACACGGGCGCGGCGCCAGGCTGGAAGGCGAGTTATGGCTGGATGAAAAGGGCCGATTCCTACATCTAAAAGCACTTATGAATTTTCCTGTAGGTGCCTGGCTGGCTTTCAGCGCTGTGGTGCCAGCACGCAATGCTGCACGTATTTTGCCGGGCCCTTACCTAGTGAGCTCCGTTGATATTGCCGCGCATGCATCCATGGCCAACGCTACGGCGGTCCATATTTATCGAGGGGCCGGACGTCCGGAGGCGGCTCTGCTAATTGAGCGCCTAGTCGAAATGGCTGCCCGCCAAAGCGGGATCGATCCGGTTGAACTGCGCATTCGCAACTTATACAGCAGCATGCCCTACACCACGCCGACTGGCGAAAGGCTTAGCCCTGGTGAATACCGTGTCGCTCTCGAGCGGGCCTGTGCCCATTTTGACTATGCCCACGAACGACGCGAGCAGATCCGACGCCGTGCAGCTGGCGAAATGCTCGGCATAGGATTGGCCATGTATATCGAGCCTTGTGGACAGGGCTGGGAAAGCGCTCGTGTCAGCTTACTGACATCAGGGCGGGTGGAAGTGGCCAGTGGTTCAGCATCTCAGGGGCAAGGCCATCAGACCAGCTACGCAACCATTGCCGCAAAAGCACTAGGCTGCGACCCAACACTGGTGACCGTGTTCGAAGGAGACACTAAGAGCTGCCCGGCGGGCATAGGCGCGCTGGCCAGCCGCAGCATGGCTATAGGAGGCAGCGCTGTGCTTCAGGCTGCTATGGAGGCAGCCCGCAGGCGGGATGCCGGCGAATCGATGCCAATCGTGGTTGATACCGTGTACACCGCAGCTGCGGAGGCTTGGAGCTATGGCTGCGTGATTGTCCGCATGGCTATCGACCCGGAAACTGGAAAGCCGCACATCGAGCGGCTTGTGTGGGTAGACGATGCTGGCCGTATCATCTCTCCGCAGCTTGCCGAAGGACAGTTACTGGGTGGTCTCGCGCAAGGTTTGGGTCAAGCAATGCTCGAACGCATCGTCTATGACGATGAGGGCCAGCTGCTGACCGGATCACTCATGGACTACGCGATCCCTCGAGCCGACGATATGCCGCTGATCGAGCTCGAAACCCTGGCCTCAATCACCAACGACAATATTTTGGGTGCTAAGGGCGTTGGCGAAGCCGGCTGTATCGGCGTTCCGGCAGCCCTGCTCAATGCGGCGGCAGATGCGCTCTCACACCTGGGTGAAAAAACACTTAATTTCCCTTTAACCGCCGAACACTTGTGGCGGGCAATGCAAGCACCTCACGGAGACCTAACCCAATGAAATACAAAAAATCTGATGCCAAAGCCTACGCACGCGAGAACTTCCGCGGCGTCTGGGCCGCGACCATGACTCCCTTTGACGAAAGACTAGCCGTGGATGAGGAGGCCTACCGTCGCAACCTGCGCCACTGGGCGCAGACTCTTAAACTCGGAGGGCTGTTCGTATCGGGAAAGCAAGGAGAATTTTTCTCGATGTCGGTAGCCGAGCGCATGCGCTCTTTCGAACTAGCCGTAGAAGAGGCTGACGGTCATTGCGGAATCGTCAGCTCGTGCTCGGACACTAACTTGGACATCGTGCTGGCCCTAGCGCGCCACTCACAAAACATCGGCGCTGACTACATTGTGGTGCACAGCCCTGTTTTGCATTTCGGCGCGGATACAGACGAGACCATCTACGAGTACTACCGATTCTTAAGCGAGCAGTTGGAAATTGGCATTGCCTTGTGGAACCACCCAGATTGCGGTTACGTCATGAGTCCCGAGCTTTGCGCTCGCATAGCCGATTTACCCAATATCGTGGCAATCAAATACAGCGTGGACCGTGCGCTCTACACGCGCCTGACTGAGCTGGCGGGTGACAAAATCATTGTTAGTACAGCGTCTGAAGAAGAGTGGCTGGAGAACGTGATAGAGCTGAAATGGCGGCTATACCTTTGTTCGACCCCACCATTCCTTTTACAAACGGCGGTAGACCAGCGCATCAATGGATACACGCAGCTGGCTTTTGAAGGTAAGAACGCCGAAGCGCGTGTCATGCGAGACAGCCTAGAGCCGGCGCGCCTGGCTTTCAAACAGTCACGCCCCAAGGGCAAGCCACAGGCGCACAGCAAGTACTGGCTGGAGCTGCTTGGGCAATCAGGTGGACCAGTGCGCCGGCCTTTGCTGCAACTGACAGAAGAAGAAAAGCAAGCCACACGCGAAGCCTTTGCGCGTAGCGGTCTTCGACTAAGCTAATTAAACAAACTCGTACGCCCATGTCCCCCAGGCCACACATACCGATTCGCTTGCAGGTCAATGGTCTGCCGGTCGAAGTGGCGGCGCCATCTTCGACGCTGCTGGTGGATTTGCTACGTGGAAACCTAGGTCTGACCGGCACTCACCAAGGCTGCGACACCGCCCAGTGCGGTGCCTGCACTGTGCTGGTGGACGGAGCGGCAACAAAGTCTTGTAACGTTTTGGCGTTACAAATCAATGGGGCCAAAGTGGTAACTATCGAAGGGTTGGAAGCAGCCGACGGCAGCTTGCACCACATGCAGCAAGCATTTGGGCGGCACCATGCCCTGCAATGCGGTTTTTGCACGCCAGGGATGGTCATGCGTGGAGTGGCCATGGCGGCCGAGGGCGTGCCCGCCCAGGCAAATGCCATCAGCAAAGCGCTGTGCGGCAACCTATGTCGCTGCACCGGTTACCGGGGCATCATCAATGCTATTTGTGAAGGCCTGCAGAAAATGAGAGCGCCTAACCCTGGCGTACCCAAAGCTTGATGGACTTTGATTACCGTCGTCCCGTACAGGTGGCTGAGGCCATTGCTTGGCTACGTGAAAACTCCGAGGCCAAATTGCTAGCTGGCGGGCAGAGCCTGCTGGCTGCAATGAAATTACGGCTTTCCGAGCCCTCCATGCTGATTGATTTGCAGGACCTGCCTGAATTGGCCGGAATACGTTCGCAAGAAGGCGGCCTGTGGATAGGCGCCATGTGCACCCACGCTAGCGTGGCCGGCTCACCGTTAGTGCTGCAGCTTGCCCCAATGTTGGCGCAACTGGCGCATGGCATTGGCGACCAGCAAATCCGCCAGCGCGGCACCTTGGGCGGCTCGATTGCAAACGCCGACCCGGCGGCCTGCTGGCCTGCCGGGGTAATGGCACTCAACGGCACGGTCCACACCGACCGCCGTCAACTACCGGCAGACAAATTTTTCACGGGGCTTTTCAGTACCGCTATGGAGCCCGACGAAGTATTACTTGGGGTCCAGTTTCCATGCACGCAACAAGCGCATTACCTCAAGTTCGAGCAATCGGCCTCGCGTTTTGCCATGACCGGAGTGGCCGTGGCACGGCTCGGCAGCCAGGTACGCGTTGCGGTGACCGGACTGGGCAGCGGCATTTACCGCTGGGAGGCTGCAGAGCTTTCTCTACATCGCCGGTTTGCACCTAATGCGCTAAAAAATTGTTTTCTGGAAGACGGTATTGCCATGGGCGATATTCATGCCTCAGCAGACTACCGGGCGCATTTGGCAGCAGTCCTGACACGCCGAACAGTGCAGCACATTTTGGAATCATTGGCGGCTTAACATGCAGCAGACTACAAATGAAAGAATTGCATTTATTGGTTGTTGTGCCATATTTTTAGCTTTGTACCGATTGCTGATTGCACCTGCCGAATAGGTCAAAGTGGTTGATATCTTGATCCTTAATGAAACTGCCACTTTAGTGATCTGCCATCTTGCCCCTGACAATATTTCCAAGGACTCCCCCATGCTCAAACCCATTAATTTCCCCAAGTGGATCGAAGACAATCGACATTTGCTCAAACCGCCAGTGGGCAATCAGCAGGTATGGCGCAATACTGACCTGATCGTTACTGTGGTGGGAGGACCCAATCAACGCACAGATTTCCATGATGACCCGTATGAAGAGTACTTTCACCAATTCAAGGGTAACGCTCACCTGCTAGTCATCGACCGGGGGCATATTGAACGCATCGATCTGCATGAGGGCGACATCTTTTTGCTGCCGCCGCATATGCTACATTCGCCGCAACGCCCAGAACCGGGAAGCTTATGCACCGTGCTCGAGCGTACCCGCCCAGCCGGCGTGCTCGATGCTTTCGAGTGGTATTGCGCAAGTTGCAGCACGCTAGTTCATCGTGCTGAGTTACAACTGCTTAGCATCGTAGAAGACCTTCCGCGCACCTACGATGATTTTTACAACTCGTCTGCTGCAGCGCGTACCTGCCCAGCTTGTGGCGAGGTCCATCCTGGCCGAGATTGGCATTCCTGGCATGCCACTTTGAATAAGTCTACAATTTTTTAAAGTCGCCCCTCAACACTTATCTATCGTGCTCTAACTGCAGACTTTGCAGTCAGTCAGAAGCGACCGAACCGCGCTGAGTGGTTTACGCCTCGAGTCAACACACTGCGATATCTGTTTTTGCCTTCTGCTAAAAGGTACTGTCGCCCGCTTAAGGATCCTCTGCTGTATACGTTTTATGTGTCTAATAAAGCATCCATTAATTTGGCGATCTAATGACCATAAGTCAAGAACTTGAGGGGATGTGTAGATTGTCACAATAGAAACATGAAAGAGTCCAAAAATCCTGCCCGCCCTGAATCTGTGACCCTGCGCCAATTGCGCGCCTTTGTGGCGGTGGCGCAAGAACAAAGCATCACCCGGGCGGCGCAGAGGTTGCACCTGACAGCGTCAGCATTGTCCATGCTGGTCAGCAGCCTGGAGGGTGAGCTGGCGGTTCGATTGTTTGAACGAACTACGCGCCGAGTGGTCCTGACCGAAGAAGGCCAATCGTTACTTCCTTTAGTGCAAACGGTTTTCAAGGATCTAGATCAGGCTTTTGACGGCTTGCGTCAATTGTCTGACCGCCGTAGTGGCCGCTTTGCCGTGGCGACTTCTCCTCTATTGGCAGCGACCTTGCTACCGTCTTTACTCGCCAGTTTCAGGATTCGCTTTCCGGGCATTGAAATTGACCTGATGGACTTGCCGGTGGACGGCATCGCTAAAGCCGTGCTGGAGGGGCAAGCGGATTTCGGGGTGTGCACGGCTGATAAGGAGATGGCCGGGCTAGTCGCCACCACGCTCTATCAGGACCGATTGATGCTCGCCTGCCTAGCCGACCATCCACTAGCCATGCGCAAGGAAGTGCGCTGGAGCGAGCTAACCGGTGAGCCGCTTGCGCTACTGCGCCACGGCAGCGGACTGAGGACACTGGTGGAGCGCGGCTTTTCCGAAGCGGGCGAGCCGCTGATGCCGGCGTTTCAGGTGGCACATGTCAGTACAGCAGTAGGTCTCGTCGAAGCTGGTCTAGCGGTTGCCATCCTGCCGTCTTATGCTTTATCACGCACCCGTTCACCCAGCGTGGTGGCGGTCCCGCTGACGTCGCCTGTAATGCTTAGAAACATTGTTGCGCTGACCGACAGCAAGAGACAGCTGACCGTCCCCTGCGAGGCATTTTTGGCTCATTTTAAAAGCGGAGTTACTGAATTAACTCCCGGAAAAATGCAGACCATGCTGCGAATGCGCAAAACTGATTAAGTATTTCAGATCTGCACAAACTAGTATACGACTTAACCGCAGCTACCTTAGTAAATAATTTTCGGAGCTGACTTAGCTATTCCTTCATTCTATTTTTAGATTTGCCTTTTTAATAATAGTCTCAAATTTAATCATGTCTGACCGAATTACCTCTCCAAATTTCTGAACCGAGCCACCAATTGGTTCATACTCACCAATCCGCAGCTTTTCCTTCATTTCGACTGTATTCAAAGCTTTGTTGACTTCTTCGTTTAGCCTCGAAATCACAGATGCAGGAATTTTTGACGACCCTATAAGCCCATACCAGACCGAAGCCTCAAATCCTGGAAAGCCAGACTCGGCGACGGTTGGATATTCGGGTGCGAAAGTCGTCCGATTTGCGCCAAGCATGGCAAAACCCTTAAGTTTTCCCGCTTTAATTTGGGGGGCAAAATGAGTGTAGTTACTAAACCAAACAGGGATCTCTCCAGAAACCACTCCGACCATTGCCTCAGCACAACCTTTGTATGGAATGTGTCTCCAGTTCAGGGAGGCTAAAGCGCCAAGCATTTCGCCGGCTAAGTGTTGGGGAGATGCAGAACCACACGCTGTAAACGAAACCTTTCCATTGCTTTGTTGGATATAGCTGATCAGCTCTTGAAATGATTTGGCTGGTACGCTCGGATGCGTTCCAATCATTAGTGGGGTAGATGAAACGAGCGCAATAGGGGCCACATCCTTGAGCGTGTCATATGGAACTTTGGAATATACCGAGGGAATAATTGAAAGGTTGCTAGGCATCATTGCCAAAGTGTGACCATCCGCTGGGGCAGCGAGCATTGTGGACATGCCAATCATTCCACCAGCTCCAGGTTTATTTTCAACGACACAATCTTGACCAAAAGATTTAGTAAAAGATAAGCATATATAACGAGCCATTAAATCAACAGAGCCGCCTGGAGAAAATGGTGCAATAATTTTCATCGGCTTAGATGGAAATGCTTGTGCGCAAACTCCAGCAGACCAGAAACCAGTCAGCATTAACGCTGCAAGTTTACATAAATAAATTCCCTTAAATGAACTCATTGAATACCTCAATATATTTTAGTTTCGTTTTAAATGTGAATTTTAGATTGCCAGTGTAGATGGGAAATATTTAGAGCTTTTACTACCAAACCATATCACCATCACGAATTAACATAACTACATTTTCTGTTTTAGTAAAAGGCGTATGGGGTATGCCAATGGGCGTGCGAATCCAGGCGCCCGCTTCATAACTACCGTGTTCATCCATGATGACTCCTCCTACAACAAATGTTTCGTCGCCCATTGCATGGTCATGCGTAGGGATCTGCTTATCGGGATAGACGTCAACCAAGCGAGCGGCCTCAACGCCGTGCTGATCGCGATAAAGATGAAGTACTCTCGCTCCGCGGGCGGGGTAAGGTTTCCATTCGGTATTTTTAGCGTCTATCTCGATTCGATCAATATCAGTTTTACGAATTGGTTTACGTCGTTTGTAAAATAAAACACATCCGGTTTTACTCGACAGAGTTTGAAGGTAGCCAGGTTGGTTCCTTATGAAGGTATGTGTTCCATACGTTGAATGTCCGTCATGTAACGTACCCTCAAGGACTAATATGTCGCAGCGTTCGTCAAGAGTCTCAGTCGGCAAAGTGGTATTAGGTTCAAGCCTCAATAGCGAAGTCAAGCGGCCTTTTCGCTGATCGTTAACTTTTTCAAGTAATTTGTATGACACCCCTTTAATAGGGGTCTCTTTCCAAATCATAGTACTGGAGTTCATGACCACATACTTATTTGGGTCAGAGTTAAATTCGCTCTCTTCATCAAACATAATTATTTAATCCTTAGAGTTTGGAGTTTTAATTAAGTTATGACTTCCATCACAACGAGGGCCTTTGAGAGTTTTCTTACATCCACACAAAAACACCGTTTCATCTTTTTCCTGATTAAAAATGATTGGTTTCAGCCCCTCTTTGGACATAGTATGTGACCCATCGCAAAATGGTTGAAAATTACTCAATCCGCATGAACACCATGCGTATCGATAACCCTCAAGCAAATCTACTTTATAAGGCCTATTTGTCGATAAATCTGTCTGAGAGTCGCTCATGAGTTTCCTTCAATTGAAAATCCGCAAATATTAATTTTATAATACTATGCATTCAACAACTTCTCATTGCTCTGGTGAGAAGAGATCCTCTTCAAGGCAAATGCAACCAGTATCAAAATACTACCAAGGTTTTATCCAACTTGTCAAAAAAAGACATCATTACGGAATTATTCCCTCTCAGAATGTAATAGCAATTGATATTATTTGAAAGCTTCTACAGGTTGCCTTAAAAGACTAACCTTCATGGGCTTAGATGTAACCAGTTTCCAAGAAATTATGACCACAGGCTTCCCAGTTTGAGGATTGCGCCCCGGGCGGGCTGTCTTGGTGTGCACCTCAAAGTTGCCGAACCCAGAGATCTTCACGCTCTTGCCCTGAGCAAGTTCAGCTACCACCACTTCAAAAAAAGCATCAACAAAGTCCTTGGCCTCCCGTTTGTTCAAGCCCAATTGGTCAAACAAAGCGTCAGCCAACTGAGCCTTGGTCAGGGCTGTGGTATCAAGCGAGTCAAGGGCGAGTTCCATTAAGAAATTATTACAGCCAAACAGGAACCATTTGCGCTATGCCTGTCGTGACCGCGATTGCGGTTCAAAAAAGCACTATGTTTTGGCCTAGAAACCACGCTTTTGACCCGATAACGCACTTTTTGTCTGACCGACGGTTTTGATTGGATGCTGGGCACGTGAGCGCATGACCAGTTCATCCTTGTCCCTTTCGTCGTAGCCATTGGTTATGGGCTCAATGGGGGTCACTGGTTTTTGGATGGGGGTTGGCGGATGGGGATAGATTTTTTGTTGCGGATTTGACTGGGTGATAGCTCGATGTAGATCGCCATAAATAAAAGCATGCGAATCTTCGAGCTTGAGAAACCCAAAACGCCCGAGCAACTGAGGCTGGATCAACTGCGTGCCACCAGCAAACGTGCCAGCGACGCGCTAAAAATTGAACGCGACAGGCAAAAGACGCAACGCGCTCAAAAAACCCTGCAAAAGCTGCGTAGCCCTGCCTTGAACACACCCGTTTAAGGTGATACGCTTCACTCAATGGACACCATCGACCCCACCCTATGCCCCATATGCCAGTCACCAAACACCTGCGCCATGGAGAAAGCTCGAGCCACGGGTACTGCGCCCGAGCGCTGCTGGTGCATGGATGCTGTGTTTACCCCTGAAGTGCTTGCACTTCTTCCTGCGCAAGCTCAAGGCAAAGCTTGCATTTGCGCCAACTGTGCCAAGAGCGTTGGGTTGCGTTGATGTATTGGTCATAAAAAGGCTGACGTCTCAAGTCGGCCATTTATTTGATTGACGACAGTTTTAGGCGGCGTGAACGAAGCGAGCCTTGGCGTCAATTACCAATTAATGCGGTTTACCCTTAAATTACTGTGACGCGGTATATTCAGAAATCTTTAGGAGTCACCCATGTTATTGGAACGTAGGCGTTTATTAGCTGCCATCGGCCTCTCACCGGTTTATGCGTTTGGGCAAGGTAGTTATCCGTCGCGTCCGGTGCGTATAGTGATACCGTTCGCATCTGGTGGTCCAACCGATGTTGTGGCGCGCCTTATTGCTGAACGGATGAGCGTTCGGTTGATGCAACCTTTTATAGTTGAAGCCCGACCTGGAGCGGGTGGTTCTATAGCAAGTGAGTTAGTAGCCCGATCATCTCCCGATGGTTACACGCTTATGATCGGCACAGCTACCACACATGCTGTGAATCCCTCTTTACAAGGAAAGCGTATTTCCTTTGATCCGCTTCGCAGTTTTGCCCCGATTGCGCAGATTGCACGAGTGCCGATTGTGCTGGTGGTCAAGCCTGACCTACCAGCCCGCACTCTGCCCGAATTCATAGCCCTTTTACGCTCCCGCAATGGTCAAATGAATTACGGATCATCAGGAACTGGCTCTATGGGTCACCTTGCATCTGTGCTGTTGTTGCGCCAAATCGGCGTTGATGCTACGCACGTGCCGTACAAAGGCTCTGCCCCTATGACAGCGGACCTAGTTGGCGGTCGAATCGATTTTGCATCGGACGCCCTCGCTTCTGTTTTGCCATTTGTGCGTGATGGCCGTGTACGCGCTCTTGCTATTGCCACCCCCGACCGCGCACGTGGTCTGCCGGATCTACCAACTTTTGAGCAGGCGGGTCTACCTGGATATCAGGCCTACACCTGGAATGTGGTCTTCGCGCCGGCTGACACCCCCGCTACAATTATTGGTACATTGAATCAAGCTTTCAATGCAGTCTTGGCTGAGCCAGAACTGGCTCGCCGACTTGAAGATATGGGCCAGCCACCCGTCACTGGAACCACACCCCAAGGAACGGCCACCTTCGTTGCGAGCGAACTAGCCAAATGGGAGCCTGTGGTTAGGGCATCTGGCGCTACCGCTGACTAAAGAGGTTCTAAATGACAGTTGACCTGCGCAGCTTCTACCCCGAGCCTACCGACTTGGCCTATGCCAAGCAGCTTGATCGGATCGACCATCATGCCGCTGCATTCATTGCAAGATCGCCCTTTCTTGTGATTGCAACGGCCGATAGCACAGGAAGCTGCGACGCTTCGCCGAGAGGTGACGCACCAGGCTTCGTTGTAGTCGCGGATGAACGCACTCTCTATCTACCCGACCGCCCAGGCAACAACCGCATCGATAGCCTAACTAACATTACCGCAAACCCGCATGTTGGGTTGCTTTTTTTCATTCCAGGTGTGATTGAGACTCTGCGCGTAAACGGACGTGCCAGCTTCGTCGCAGACACCACATTGCTGCAACAACTTTCTGCCCATGGACACTTACCACGCAGTGCCCTCGTGATCGAAGTTGAGGAGGTCTTCTTTCACTGCGGCAAAGCATTAAAGCGCAGTAATCTTTGGGATCCAGGCCACCAAGTTGCTGCTGGCGAGATTCCTACCCTCGGACGTATTCTTGCCGATCAGACAGGTAAAGTCGGCGTAGCAGAGGCAGAGGAACGGGTACGTTTTGCATACGAAAACCATCTCTATTAATTGCAGATTGCAGACCCTCTCCTAACCCAATGACTCTCAAAGTCAAACCGATAAAGAGCGTTTAGCCAAAAGAGAACCAGCAGGCTTTGAAACTGCTGGCTCTGCATAGACAATGATTTATGACTTAGCTGGCAGCTTCAAAGTTGTGCGAGCACTTGGTGCAGGTTGTTTGGTCAAGCCAGCTTTTACCTGTGCCATCACCGCGTCAATGCGCCGGTCCAATTCACCAGCGTCAACGGCTGAGCGAATCACTTGCAAGGACGCAATCACATCTGCAATGTTGTCAGTCTCGATGGCGTTTTTACCCTCCACTATTTCCAGTGTTCGCGCCCCATAGCGCACGGTAATGCACAGCTTGCCCTTTTCATCTGTCCACCACCAGGGCTTTAGTCTCTTGGGCACTTCAACCCTGCGGCTCTGTCCGGTCACTTCGTCGCGGACCGTACGGATTCTTACTGGCGAAAACTCAGTACCGGACTGCTCGGCTTTGGCCATCTGGATTTGCTCGGCCAACTTGGCGCTGAGCTTTTGACGTCTTGCATGCTGTGGGCTGGAGCCCTTTTCTCGCTTGGCCTGGACCAATTTCAATGCTGTTAAACCTGACATGACTACTCCTTGTGTGTTGCAGGAATAGCTAATTTATTGTCAGACCATGACTTTGGGCAACCGAAAACACTGGTGACCCGACAACTTGGCGGGACTCATACGCGAAGAATTTTTAATCAGTTGGTTGAAGCGCAAGGGCCAAAGATACGGCTTCTTTTGCATCAATGCAAATAACACTGGCACCGAAGTCACTTGCTTGAAAATTTTGTACTGTGAAGATCGGTCCACCCAGTAAAACCACCAATCGAGGATTGCGTGAAAACCGCTTTATTTGATCAACTAAATCACCTAAATCAGCCAGTTGTAAGGCAATGCTAACCGAGAGTCCCACCGTGTCGAACCACTCATTCTCAACGGCTTGAACCAACTCTTTTTTCGACGAAGAAATCTCTATAACAACTTGCCAACCTTCTTTGCGAAAAAAATCTGCCACGATAGTAGGCCCAAGCATATGCTTTGAGCCAGGAGCAGAGGCAATCATTACTCTTTTGACATCACCTTCAACAACAGGGCCATCACGGTATGCAAAACCAATCTCGTGAGCGATCGCATGCAAGCGCACCAGTCCGTGCGTCACATCCACAAAATCCATTCGATCTAAATCCCACTGAGTACCAAGCTCACGTGCAGCAGGTGTGATGAGTTCAAGAAAAATATGTTCAGTGTTCAGTCCTTCTTTGAGCAATCTGTTGACAAAGATCTGAGCTGCGTGTGGATCTGGTGAAACACACAAATTGACAAAAGAGTGGATCTCTTCTTTGCTTGGCATGGCTCGCGAAGCAGGTACCCAAGTTAATTTGGTTCCAATGGCTCTCTCTGCCTTCAAAAGCCGTGGGATTATCTGAGCTTCGATGATTGACAAAATCGAGGTTTGGCAATCAGCAGGGCCGCCTTTAAAAGCTTTAGGCAAATCATCGTTTGATGCCGACGAGCGTTCAGAAAACACAGATATGGATACTGGCAAATTGACAAGTTGGTCATGCACATTGGCAGAATTCATAACTTAATCTCCATTTGCTCAGCAAGGACGAAATGTCCTAGACAAAATTAACTTTACAACTAATGGGTCAAGCAAAGTAAAAAACTTGCAGGGGGACATACCCTCGCCTGTAGATTTGATGAACATAGCTTAATTGGGTCGCTTTTAAAGTTCATACAACTTAAAAATAACTCAATTTCTAGGATCCGCATGGCCCTAGAACACCTAAAGCACCTAGAACAACAGACGCGGCCATCCTACTTTCACTGAGATTGGATTAACATAAAAGTCAGCTCGCCGCACCACTATAAACAGGGAGACTCCCATGCGACTCACCGACACGCAGATCTCTGACTACCATTCTTATGGTTTTGTCGCTGCACCCGAAGTGTTTACGCGCGACGAGATTCGTGTGTTGAGCAGCGGGCTAGATGCATTCATCGACGACAAGCGCCCCGAAGTACACATGCAACGCCGCGGGTCGGAGGCTCCGCGTTTGATCTACGCGGCCGATCGATACAGCGAAGCGTTCCGCCGACTCTCACTCCATCCGCGCTGGATTGAGCCCGCCAGACAATTGCTCGGCAGCGAAGTCTACATTCATCAACTGCGAATCAATCCAAAAGCACCGTTTGACGGTGAGAGCTTCTGGTGGCATCAGGACTACGGCACATGGCGCTTGGAAGACGGAATGCCGAGCCCGCGCGCGTTGATGATCGCGATCTATCTCGACGACGTTGATGCGACCAACGGGCCGCTGCTCGTCATTCCTGGCTCACATCACCACGGGCATATCGACGAGACTCATCCCGATCGAAACCCGGCAGGCTATACGGTCGTGGATATCGACCGGCCGGCCATCGCGAAGCTAGTAGCCGAACACGGCATCGAGGCGATGACTTTCAAAGCGGGCAGCGTGATGTTCATGAACTGTAATTTGGTTCACGCCTCACCCGAAAACCTCACACCCAAACGCCGGACGATAGTCTACGTGAACGCGAATTCGGTAGAGAACAAAATCACAAAGCTTGTGCGCGCCACGCATCACGCGAATCGGGATTTCACGCCTCTAGTGGCGCTGAGTGATGATTGTTTGGAGGAGCTGGCGCGGACGGTTGCTTAGTTTTAGACTCATAGCCACTCATCTGATCTCAGCAGCCAAGTACCGCTTTCGTTGGTGCTCACTACGGCAAGGATTGCCTTTGTTTTATCGTTCGTGTTTAACTGAGACTCAGATCTATTTCGTTTTAGGGCAAATTCGAAAAAATGCTCTTGTATCCCGCAGCTCTTGCTTGCTCAAGTTTCATCCGATCCTTGTGGTCTTGCTCTTCACGCTCAGCATTTAAAGATCGTGGCGTGTAACGTTCGATTTGCTTGGGCGTGAGGTGCCAAAAAGCGTTCCCTGTTTGTTCACGCATTTGGCATTCAATTTCGCTTTTTAAATCAACGCCCAGTGCGCGTTTGAAGAAAATGGCATCGTGTACGTTGGCAATCGGTACGCGGCCATTCACCATCGCCACTTGTCGAACAATGTTCATCACGTGCGTTTCACCGTGCTGGTAAAGGTAAGCCAGCACCTTGGCCTTGCTGGGCCTGCCGCTGTCTGTCTGTAGATAAGGCTCCAGCAGCAGATCAGGCCTAAAACGCTTGAACAGCGCGTAGAGGTATTCATCCAAGGCATTTTGTTCTTTGATGAACAGCTTGACTGTGTCGTCGGCCAGGAATCTCGACCTGTCATCTGAATTCTGGAGAATTTCCACAAGCGCTGGATTGGTCCAATTGCCCATGGCATCCAACCAGCCTTTTGCTGTTTGGCGTGCGCCAAAGCTGATGGCGGTAAAGGCTTGTTTCAGCAGCTTGGGTTTGAGATCCTTTGGTACAGCACTGCTTTTTAGGAACACAAAATGCTGGGTTGTCGCCATGAAGTCTTTTTTGTCATCCAAGTACAACGAAGTGGCAGGAAATGACGTCTTCAAATCCTCACCAATTCCACTTGCTGCCATAAAGCTTCTGGCATAGCCCATCTTCCATGCCACCACGCTGCTGCGGATGTCGTATTCCCAGCAGTTGCCCAGCATGGCCCTGCGCAACTCTTTGTTGACGTTTTGTACGCTGGTGCCTTCGTAGTACATGCGCCCAAATGGACTGGGCTTTTTGCGCTGCAGGTAGTAGCCCTTGGTCACTGCAGCCACGCCAAGGATTGTGAGTGCTTGGCGCAGTGCCAAATCCTTCTTGGGCCCATGAATGAGGTTGGATTCTGTTTCCAACCAATACACGTAGGCCTTTAGTGACGCAACGTCCACAGGCACCCAGTCAAATAGTTCTTTCAGCCTGTCCTCGCGCCATTCCAATTTGTACTCTGGATACAAGTGATCAAACAGCGCTGTGTTGCTGACGTCGTCACCACTGAGATACGCGTCAATTTCCTCGTCAGTTGTGGCGGCTGACAGGGATTGCACGGGAACTTGCAGGGAGTTTTGTATCTTGACCAGCGCTGTGAGCTTGACCTGTGAATTCTGGCCAGAGAACTTGGTTCCTTTGACCACCGTCTGCACAATGTCCCAGTCATTGGCAGTGAGCCACGCATGTGTGCGGATTTTCTTGGGGCCGATCTGCCCGCCTTTGTTTGCCAGTTGGTCTAGTGAAATTGAGTAGAGTCCCAGTTTGCGCTGCTCGGGTGTTTGCCCACGCTGCAGGGCTTCAAACAGCATGGCCTCCACAACGCTGATGTATTTAGCCAGCGCCCGCTTGGCTGAAGAAGCTGGCCTGGGAAAGGCCTTCTGCAGCGCTGCCTCTACTGACTCATGGACTGTGAGCTTGATCACTGGATACACGTTCCTTGCAAATGAAATCTAGGAATTTCAGTGTATTTAGTACTTTTTTACAGATTTCAGGATCACAAAAAAAGTCACAGACATATAGTAATTTACAAACTAGATTTAATGAAATTCATTGGCTAAATGGGATCTTGGGGTGGCGCAGCCACCACTTGCCGAAGGCCAGACAGCTCCTTGCTCCGGAAGAACTCGGGGTTCGGGAAAACGACAAGTCCTTTTTTTGGAATAAGCACTTGATGCACACCTATCAAGCATCCGTCCGCGCACAGGTCCAAGGACGAATCCAAGTGATCAAACCCGAGGTTCGGGCCATGAACGCGCAGGACGCGCTTTGACCTTTGTGTCTTTTAGCCCACTCGCACCACGCTCATCATGCCGCCCGCATGGTGCTCCAGGATATGGCAGTGGAACATCCAGTTGCCGGGGTTATCGGCCACGAACGCAATTTCGATTTCTTCTCGCGGGGACATCAGGACAGTGTCCCGCCATTCTTGGTGAGGTGTAGTGAACCCGTTGCGGCGTACAACCCGAAACGTATGCCCGTGCAGGTGGATGGGATGGTGCCACGCCGTGTCGTTGCGCATCCTGAAGACATAGCTCTGGCCCAGAGCCAAGCTGAGCATGGGTTCCATATGGTGATGTGAGTCGTAAACGTGGCCGTTGATAGCCCAGGCCTTTCCGCGCCGAAGCAGACTACGCATGTCGGTCTGCTTTCCATCCAGCAAAGCCTGGTGAAGGTTACCCATCATCCCACCGCCAAAAATAATTTCATGCGTCTTTGCGCTCTTCAAGTCAGGCTCTTTCACCGGGTTTGCCGCCAAAGGCGCCAGTGGGGCCATGCGATCGGTAATGCGCGGCGCAGCGTCGTACGCAAGGTCCATCAACACGTACTGCTCGCGAGGGGAGAAGAGTTCCTGGACCGGGTATCGCTCACCAGGAGCTCCTACCGCATCAATCACCACATCGCAACGCATCCCTGGCGCCAGGACGATCCGCCCACCTTCAGGCTCATGAGGCGGGACCGGTTGACCGTCTAAAGCGATGATCATCGGCCGGTGCCCTTGGAATCGCAGCGCAAAGATGCGTGCGTTGGCAGCATTCACCAGCCGAAGACGAAGCTTTTCCCCGGCCCTGATTGGAAATTGGTCGTTCACGGATCCATTGACTGTCACCACGTTCCCGATACGCCCCGCATGAGACATATCGTGGGCGTTTCCGAACGACTCACTGACCTGCCCATTCGCCGTGATGCGCCAGTCGTCAAGCACCCAGGTCACGTCACGATGAACCGCAGGAGGCTTCCGTTCCTGCACGATTAAGGTTCCGTACAGGCCCCGGTCTATCTGTTCCGAGCTCTGAAAGTGCGAGTGATACCAATACGTTCCGGCATCGATAGCGTCGAATTCGTAGATAAAACGCTGTCCAGGCTCGATCGGTAGCTGCGTCAAATGTGGAACACCATCCATTGCGTTGGGCAATCTCACGCCGTGCCAGTGCACAGTGGTGGGTACGGCCAGCTGGTTCGTTACTTGCACCCGAACTCGCTCGCCTTGAAGTACACGCAACTGGGAGCCCGGTACGTTCCCGCCGAACGTCCACGCTGCAATCGAAGGTTTACCTGTGTCCGTCAACGCCTGACCAGCCATCGCTACCAGTTCGAACTCCCGCGCAGGGAAGTTTTGGACTGCGGATATGCAGCCGAGTTGAGTGCCGATTCCCAGCGACGCAAGGCTGTAGAGGAATTGACGTCTGTCTAAATCTAACATCCAAACCACCATAACTTTTGGAATCCATTTCGCCAAGAACGTCTTCGCCGTACACGGCGTCGATGCGTCAGGCAAAGCGATATTGATACGCCTGAGCGTCTAACGCGCAGCTTTTGCTTGAGCTGATCGCCAATTTGATACCGTTCCTCATCTGCATGGAGGCTTTTTCAGGTGCTCACCTCTGGGCTCGTGGCGGCTCTGCGAGTCTACTGGATTCTTTGGCTGATCTACAGGCCTAACGGACTACGTAGCTGCTCAATACAACTGATCCCAAGTACTCCCGGAAAACCTCGGCTAAAGACTGCCTTGAGGTGGAGAGTTCACACCTTTGGAGTTCAGCTTTGTAGTCATAAGCGGTCGATCATGATCCTATCCGCCTTATCCGACGGATTTTCTGCTGCCTCAAAAGTGCCTTATAGCGTCACACCCGGCACCGCGCGACTATGTCCTCGCGCCACTCCAGTCCTATCCCCGGCGTGTCCCAGGGCACCAACATCCCGTCTTTTATGTGCAGAGGTGCATGCCGCAGCCCGCCGGCGGCATCCAGTACTTCGACCCAGTGCGCGGTGGGCGTCGCGCAGAGCAGCTGCGCACTTGCTTCAACGAAAGTGTGAGAGGACATGGGCAGCCCCGCCGTCTGGGCTAGCACCGACGCCTCAAGCCAGCCAGTAACCCCGTGGATGAACTGCGCGTCCGGCATGACCAGATCCGAGGCACGCGCGACAATTGCCGCTCGCATCTCAGAGGGCCCGTGGAAGTTCTCGCCGATCTGTAGCGGTGTAGTAAGAGCCTCGGCAATGCGGGAGCAGCCCTCCAAATCGTCGGCCAGAATCGGCTCCTCGATCCACTCCAACCCCTCGTCATCGAGGGCCTTGCAGCGCGCCATCGCCTCCGGCAGCGTAAGCGACTGGTTGTAGTCGATCATCAGCGCGGTTGAGTTACCCAGCGCCCGCTTGGCTGCGCGTACGACGGCCAAGTCCTCGGCGAAGGTTGGAAACCCGGTCTTTATCTTGAGACCTGAAAAACCTGCCGCCTGCGTTTCCTGTGCGATCGCCACCACCTCATTTGCATCGTACAGTCCGACACTGTTGTACGCTCTCAGCGGCCGCAGCTCAGCCCCAAGCGAGCGCGCAAGTGGCTCCCCGCGAGCACGTGCCCATGCGTCCCAAAGCGCCATGTCCAGTCCACCAAGCGCCACGCCCAAAAGTCCCTTCATGCCGAACAAACGGCAACGGCGCAGCAGATGAGCGTGAACATCTCGGGGAGCCAGCGGTAAACCCGTGGCCATTCCGGCAAGACTGACCACGGCTCGCTCCAGCGCCGGCAGTAGCTCGGGCAGGTACACCTGCGCGTAAGCGCGGCCCACTACTTCTGCATCGGTGCTCACATCAATTAAAACGAGCGGAAACTGGTTAATGGTGCCCGAAGCAGTGCGCACGGGCCGGACTAAGGGGGCAAGAACAGGAGTCGTACGAACGCTGGCGATTTTCATGGGCAGGGATCTCCGGTCTGGCAAAATAAGAGTTATCGGTGAACAAGTGGATTGTGGCAATAATTGAACTATTTGTCGGCCAATAATTTCGCGTAGTTACTTTTGCCGCACCCAAAAAGCCAAGACTCGATCTCATCGCTGTCGTCCGTCGGATGCTCACGAAAAATGAAGTTACAATTGTCCGGCCTTGGGTGCGCTGATACGAGCGCGGCGGTGAACACGGACGATCTAATGTCCTGAGCATCATTTAGAACCACGGCGACCAAGTGTGGACCGATGGCGTTTCCGGGTAAAGCGGGCGCTTCTCGTTCACCTTGGGCAGCTCCCCTCCTTCCTGATCGCTCGCTAGTTGGCGTCCGTAACTGGGGCCTGACATTGGTTCGGAAATGAAGAATCGGCAAAAAAATTCTGACAAATTTAAAATCGAGACGCTCACGAGTCATCCGGAATACTTACTTCTTGCGAAACTCTTTATGGCAGGCATTACAGGTGTCGCGCGTCTGCTCAAATGCCAGTTTGATTTTCTTCAAATCGCCGGTTTCCGCCACCTTGGCCAAATTGCTGGTTTTGCTCTCAAGCTCAGTTGCAAGCTTCTTGAACCGTTCTTCTTCAAACCAAATGTCTTCCTTGGCCTTGGTCTCACCCCGCTCGCTGCCGGGCACAAAACCTTCCCAAGGCAGGCGGCTTAAGGTTTCTACCGTGCGTGCATCGGAGATCACCAAGCTTGGGTTGAATGGGCGGTCACCTTCCACAGATTGAAGCAATCGGCTGAAATAAGTACTCATCAAAGTGAAGCCTGCACGCCTGTGTTTGATGGCTTGTTCGGTTTTACGATCCTGTGCAAATGACAGGGTGCAAGTGCTGGCCAATAGACTCGCGCCAACGATTATTTGAATCATTTTCAAGGTCAGAGCTTTCAGGCAAGCAGCAATCTAATGCAAACGCCCATCAGACCGCTGACAGCAATGACATGAATCACATTGCGTTTGTATTTAAACAGCGCAACAGCGGCGGCTATAGCAAGCACTGCTGAAGGCCAGTCAAAAGCACCGCCAAAGCCTTGCGGCCAAAGCACGTGGTAACCAAAGAACAGCGCCAAGTTCAAGATAACACCAACCACCGCCGCCGTGATTGCGGTCAAGGGTGCTGTGAATTTGAGATCGTTATGCGTACTTTCTATAAATGGACCGCCCGCTAATATGAAGATAAATGAGGGTAAAAATGTGAACCAAGTAACCACAGTTGCAGCCACAGCGCCTGCCAGAAACAAACTCTCTGGTCCGAAAAGTTCTTTGACATAGCCGCCAATAAACCCCACAAAGGCCACGACCATGATGAGTGGCCCCGGGGTTGACTCACCCAGCGCCAACCCGTCAATCATTTGAGTGGCAGTAGCCCACCCAAATTGATCGACGGCACCTTGATAAACATAAGGTAGTACCGCATAGGCTCCACCAAACGTGAGCAAGGCTGCCTTGGTGAAGAACCAACTCATTTGCGTCAGGGTGTGCTCCCAACCAAACCGCATGACCAGCAAACCCATGGGTATGACCCACAGCAGCGCGCCTATTGCCAACACTTTAATCAACCGGGACAAGCTGAAAACAGCGTGCGCTGGTGTGGGTGTGTTGTCATCTATTAGTGCAACGGCAAAGGACTCTTTAGCTGTGCCGTGACCACCGCCTACTTTAAAGATTTCAGGTGCCATACGGCCCCCAAAGAAACCAATGACAGCAGCACCCAGCACAATAAATGGAAACGGCACATTTAGCGCAAATATTGCCACAAAGCTGGCCGCAGCGATGGCCCACAAAGCATTATTCTTTAAGGCGCGTGAGCCAATTCGATGAGCAGCTTGCACCACAATCGCGGTGACCGCAGGTTTGATGCCATAAAAGAGGCCAGCTATCAGCGGCACTTCGCCATAGGCGATGTAGAGCCATGACAGCGCGATCAAGATAAACAACGATGGAAGAACGAACAGCGTGCCCGCCACGATGCCGCCACGCGTCTTGTGCATCAACCAACCAATGTAGGTAGCCAATTGTTGCGCCTCTGGCCCTGGCAGGACCATACAGTAATTGAGTGCATGCAGGAAACGTTTTTCTGAAATCCAACGTCTGCGTACCACCAGCTCTTCATGCATGATGGCAATCTGACCTGCTGGTCCGCCAAAGCTGGTAAAACCTAATTTAAGCCAAAAACCTAAGGCTTGCCAAAAGCCAACTGGATTTGGCTGACTAGTGCTTTCTGTTGCAAGGTCTTGGTTCATCAAAGGCACCTAAGTTAGTCAGCTAAATTAGTGCACTCAAATGAAGCGCTAGGGTCAGCAAACCGAATCATTATCAACTGCTTCAAGTCTTTTGTGCGCTTGCAAAAAAAGTCACAGACATATAGTAATTTACAAACTAGATTTGATGAAATTCATTGGCTAAATGGGATCTTGGGGTGGCGCAGCCACCACTTGCCGAAGGCAAGACAGCTCCTTGCCCAGGAAGAACTTGGGGTTCGAGTAAATGGACAGGTCCTTTTTTTAGATAAGTACTTGATGCACACCTATCAAGCATCAGTTCGCGCTCAGGTCCGAGGCCGCAGCCAAGTGATCCGAACTGAGGTTCGGGCCCTGAACGCGCAGGACGCGCGTTGGTTGCTATGGGCTCAGTGGGGATTTCACAGCATTCAGTCTGGGCCTACTCAGGTCAATACTCGCTGGGCAACATGATCACCCAGTGCTCCTGATCCCAGCAGGCGTACAGCGTGACTAC
>Ga0214921_10001372_pt1 | contig 41851 bp, 45 predicted proteins | sample LL1505_MetaG_FD_177992 | JGI IMG/M metagenome (GOLD analysis project Ga0214921, IMG submission 177992) | Freshwater microbial communities from Lake Lanier, Atlanta, Georgia, United States - LL-1505 | ecosystem: Environmental > Aquatic > Freshwater > Lake | place: USA: Georgia | collected...
TTTCCTTTAGCGTGCTGTTTTTCAATTGCCCGTGTGGATCCTGCATGGACGGCTTCGTCTAAACGATTGCGAAGGTCCTGAATTTTTCCGGCAGTTGTATGCAGATCACGGTCCATACCCCTACGGTACTAGCCGTGGGCAATGAATTGCATCGTGCGGCGCTTCGTGAATCAGAACTGCAGGCAGAACTTTCACCTTACTGGCGAGTAAGCGTGGTTGATATCACTGGATCAACTCAAAGTGATTTAGCAGAGAGTATTCGAATGAATTCGGCAAAAGATGGCGATGTCTTAATTGCAAATTATCAAAGCGCAGGTAAAGGAAGACTTGATAGAGAATTTATTGCAGCACCATCATCTGCACTCTTATTTTCACTTTATAAGAAAGTTGCCCGTCCTCGCGAAGAGTGGAATTTTCTAGCTTTGCTCACTGCGCTATCAATTACAGAAGCGCTACGCGATTTAGATCACACGAATGATTTTAAGGTCAAGTGGCCGAATGATGTTTTGGTGAAGGAGAAAAAAATTGCCGGCCTGTTATGCCAGGCAGTCGAGGACGGCGTAATCGTTGGAATTGGATTAAATGTATCAATGCAATTCGAGGAATTACCCGTTGAATCTGCAACATCTTTACTTCTGGAAAATTCTGCAGAGTTAGATCGAAATATCATTGTGAAGAATATATTGCAGAATTTCCAAGGAAAATACGCTCTCTGGAATCTACATGGAAGTTCACAATTCATTTCCGATTATGAAAAAGTTTGCTCCTCACTTAATCGACAGATCCAGATAACTACGCCAAACCTTGAGTCAAAACAAGCGATGGCTACCGGGGTAACCCAACTCGGGGAATTGATACTCGAAGATGGATCTCACGTAAATTCTGCAGACATAGTTCATTTAAGATAACCATTGTGAATTCAGAATTTCCTATCGTTGGCGTTATTGGTGCAGGACAAAATGTTCGCATGATGATTGCCCCTGCAACTGCCTTAGGAATTAAGTTACTCCCATTTGCGTCGAGCGTGACGGATAGCGCAGCTCAGATCACTCCATGCATAATTGGTGATTACACGGACATCGAAGCGGTCAAGAAATTTGCTGAACAATGCGATGTAATAACTTTTGAGCACGAACAAGTTCCACTAAGCATAATAAAAGCCTTAGAAGTAAATGGAGTTAGGGTTCGCCCGAGCCTAGAAACCTTTGTCTCTGTGCAGAAAAAGCTCGCCAATAAAGTATCAAAAGATTTTGATTTCGAAATTTCAGTCCTTGTTGGGCGATCACCACATGCGCAAGCCACAACATGGGCACCTACACAAATAATTAAAAGTAACCGAATTTCTTCGATGACTGTTTCACCAGCTCCAATGCTCAGTCATACGATGAGTGAAGATGCGCAGAAAACTGCTCTAGAAGTTGCAGCAGAAGTTAATTTGATTGGCGTAATGGCAGTTGAAATAGGCGTAAAAGGAAACGAGATGTTTATTAGTGACCTCTCAGTTCATCCACACATTTCAGGTTATTGGACAATTGAAGGTTCACGTACAAGCCAATTTGAGCAGCATCTACGTGCAATTCTGGATCTTCCATTAGGAGATCCATCGATGACAAATGATTATGTAGTGGTGGGAAACATTCTTGGTAAGAACAAAACAGATATGTATCGCCCATATCTACATCTAATGGCTCGAAATCCTTCCCTTAAATTTCATTTGTATGGGAAAGAAGTTCAGCCTGGGATCAACATAGGTCACGTTAATGCCACAGGAAAAGACCTCTCGGAATTACGTACCGAAATAGAACACGCTGTTGATTATATGAGTGGAGAAATTGATGAGTAATTTAACTCTTTATTTTTTACCATATTCAATCGCAGGACATCTGTCCATGATTGCAATCAGGCCAGCAAGTTCTGCCCTCTGAACTGATTCACTATCAATAACACCGAGCTGAAGCCAAACAGCTTGTGCGCCAATTGAAATCGCACGATCAATATTTCGACTGACTAACTCCGAATTGATGAAAAAATCAACAACGTCCACTTTGACAGGAATTTCTTCAAGAGTCGCATACCCTTTTTCACCATGAACGGTTTCAGCTTTTGGATGCACAGGAATGATTGTGTGGCCTTTTTGTTTTAATAGCGCCGCAACAGAATAAGCAGCTCGATCAGGATTATTGCTTAGACCAAGGATTGCCCACGTCTTGAACTCAAGAACGCGGTCAATTTCTTCTTGCGAATTAATCGGTGCGACCTAACGCATGAAATTGCCATTCGGCCGCGCGCCACTTATCGCGATCAAGTGCATTGCGTCCATCAATAACAATCTTTTTCTTCACCAAAGAAGCCAAGGCTTTTGGATCTAGATCTCGATATTCGCGCCACTCGGTGAGGTGCAGGATTAAATCCGAATCCTTCACGCACTCTTCGACGCTCGCTGCAAATCCAAGATTAGGAAAACGTTTACGAGCATTCTCAATCGCTTTTGGATCATGGACGACAACAGCTGCACCAGCTGCCTGCAATTGTGCGGCAATATCTAACGCTGGGGAATCGCGAACATCATCGCTATCAGGTTTGAATGCAGCCCCAAGAACAGCAATTGTGTACGAAGTGAGATCTTCGGTGAGTTCAGCGCGTACAACATCTATGACGCGTTGACGTGCTCGTAGATTAATTGCATCAATTTCTCGGAGAAATTCGAGCGCTTGTTTTGCGCCAAGTTCTTCTGCCCGCGCCATGAATGCGCGAATATCTTTAGGAAGGCAACCGCCACCAAAACCAATACCGGCTTGTAGAAAGCGGTTTCCAATTCGTGGGTCATAACCAATTGCTTTGGCCAAAACAGTTACGTCACCTCCAGCAGCTTCACATACTTCAGCCATTGCATTGATAAATGAAATTTTTGTTGCAAGGAAAGAGTTTGCTGCAACTTTAACCAGCTCAGACGTTGGAAGGTCTGCTCTGATCCAAGGGGTACCAAGATCAATAATTGGTTTATAGACTTCTTTAAGGATCTCTTCTGCCCGGTCATTTGCAACTCCAACGACTAATCGGTTTGGAGTTAGGGTGTCTTCAACTGCAAATCCTTCACGTAGGAACTCTGGGTTCCATGCTAAATCTGCTTGAGGTGCGCTCTGTGTTAATTGTTCGCGCAAACCTTGTGCAGTTCCGACTGGAACAGTTGATTTTCCAACGACAAGAGAACCACTTTTCAAATGTGGCGCAATCGCTGTCACTGCTGACTTAACGTAAGAAAGGTCGGCAGCAAGTCCATCTTTACTCTGTGGAGTTCCAACACATATGAAATGAACATCTGCCTCAGCTACTGCTGAAAAATCAGTTGTAAATTTTAGGCGACCAGTTTTTATTTCAGTTGCTAGCAAAGTGTCCAAACCCGGCTCATAGAATGGTAGCTCGCCTTTAGAAAGTAACGCGATTTTCTCAGCGTCTGTATCTACGCCAACAACATCAAATCCAAGTGAGGACATGCAAGCCGCGTGTGTTGCGCCTAAATAGCCGCAACCAACCACGGAGAGCTTAAGTGCCATAGCCGTAATCCTATTTCAGTTCCCCGCATGGATTTTCATCAGCGGTACGTGTCTTAAATTTATCAATGACTGTTGCTTTGGGCTTATCTGTAGATGACGCGCTAGGAGAAGGAGTTACTAGATCAACTATTGGTAAATCATCACGCAATCTTTGGAAGAGTTCAGGTGCGAGAACTGGATCCCACGTTACAACTGAACCAACTCCAGGTTCAAAAGCATTCACATTTCCAAGTGGAACTGTGAGCGTTCGTACTTTACTCGCAGAAAGATTGCGCATCTGCTTTGCCAGCGTTATTAGGTCGGATTCATTTAATCCAGAATCTGTTTTAACTGTTGAAATAGCAGCATTGAAAAAATTCACCATTTTAATTGGGTTGAGTAAAACACCAGTACTTGTTGCTTTTCTCAATACTGAACTCATAAATTGTTGCTGGCGCTGCATGCGACCAATGTCACCAAGTCCATCAAAATCACGAGTACGCACATATTTGAGAGATTCAATTCCATTAAGTGTGTGGACGCCGGCCGGGAGAACTAAATGACTCTTTGGGTCGTCGATATCTTTTTTAGTACAAACCTGAATGCCACCGAGTGCGTCAACTATTCCGGCAAAACCCGCGAAATTAATTTCAATGTAATGATCGATACGCAAATTCGTTGCAAGTTCAACTGTTTCAATCAATAGTGGTGCGCCACCCCATGCAAAGGCAGCGTTGATTTTTGACTTGCTAATACCTATATCTTTTGTGCCATCTGAACTGCGATGAGCGGGAATAGTTACGAGGGAATCACGTGGAAGTGAAATAATCATTGCCTTATCACGTGCTTTACTAATGTGAACAAGCAACATGGTGTCAGAACGACCGCCAGCAGCAGTTTTAGTACTTCCAACGCGCAAAACCTTCATCTGCTCTTTGGTGAGACCTTCGCGAGTATCAGAGCCAACCAATAGATAGTTCAGTGCCTTAGAAGTTTTCTCTGGCCGCGAATCTAACTTTCCAAATACATCGATTCTCTTAATTGAACCGCTGACTTGTCCCAGCGCTAACCAAGAAAATGCAGATACGAGAACAACGCTGACTGATAAGACAGTAAGCACTCTAATTCCTCGCGTAGTATTCACGGGTAGAGCGTACTTGGACGATAGCGTGTAGGGGTTATGGCGACATCAGGAATTGAGTTATCTCTCTCACCGGGATCGGAGTTGCCCGCGGTTTCTGTCATCCTCCCTGTCCTCAATGAAGAATCACATTTAGCTAGTGCTGTTAGGTCAATTCTTTCTCAAAATTATCAAGGAGATATACAAGTAATTCTGGCGCTTGGGCCATCTAAAGATAAAACAGATCAGATCGCACAAGGCTTAGTATCCTCAGACTCTAGAATTTCAATAGTTAGAAATCCAAGCGGACGCACAGCATCCGGATTAAACCTAGCAATTAACAAATCAACGAACCCAGTAATTGTCAGAGTTGATGCTCACTCTGAATTACAAAATAATTATATTTCACTTGCTATTGAAGTAATGAAGTCAACTGGTGCCGTCAACGTTGGTGGAATTATGGGAGCAAAGGGCACATCAAAATTTGAGAGAAGTGTTGCAGCAGCAATGCGTAGTCCATTAGGAGTTGGTGCTTCCAGATTTCATACTGGAGGAGAATCTGGCTACGTGGATACCGTTTACCTTGGAGTGTTTATTCGGGCTGCAGTTGTTGCAGTTGGCGGTTTTGATGAGAGATTCATACGTGCCCAAGATTGGGAATTAAATTATCGCCTAAGACAAGCTGGTGGGAAAATCTTTTTTGATCCTCGCTTGCATGTTACTTATCGACCACGATCTACCTTTAAAGCACTTGCAAAACAATATTTCGAATATGGAAGATGGCGAAGAGTAGTTTCCCGTCGCCATCAAGGAACAATTAATTATCGCTATCTTGCACCACCTTTATCACTGATCGGCACAGTACTTTCAATTTTTTGTGCATTAATATTTTCTCCGATATTTATCGTTCCCGCAGCAATTTACGGAGTATTTTTATTAGTTGCATCAATGATTACTGGTAAAGGAATTACTGAAAAACTTCTTTTGCCAATCGTTTTATTCACAATGCAGATGTCATGGGGGCTTGGTTTTCTCACATCACCCAAGACTCTTGCTCCCGCCAAGGGCTAAGTAAGTAGAGGCTGATGTAGCCTGTACACCGTGAGCACGCCACTTCAGGTTTATGAACCATTTAGAGCTGGCCTGCCTCCACTTCGTAAGTATTGGCGATCATTGTGGTCACGCCGAACTTTTATCTCTGAATATTCAAGGTCAGAACTTCGCGAACAACACTTTGATTCAATTTTCGGACAACTCTGGCTCATTCTTAATCCACTCTTACTTTCAGGCGTTTACTTCTTATTGATTGTGATAATTGGTGGCTCTGGCGGAGCGATTCGTTATGGCCACCTAACAGCCAGTCTCTTTCTCTTTTATCTAGTAAGCAACAGTTTGAGCGGTGGAGTTAAATCCGTAACTGCTGGTCAACGGCTTATTCTGAATACGGCATTTCCGCGAATGATGCTGCCTATTTCAGCAACTGTTATTGCTTTCTTTAAATTCATTCCAACTCTCTTTGTTTTCTTAATTATGCGAACCGTGCTGGGCCTTCCTTTTGGGTGGGAGATGCTGTGGTCTATCCCGATAATTCTTATTGCTCTCATGTTTTCTTTAGGTGTCGCCATTTTGATTTCAACAATTAACGTTTATTTTAGAGATATCGCGAGTTTCCTCCCATACCTCATTAGAACACTTCTCTATTTGTCACCAATTCTTTACGAAGCTTCGTCTCTTAAGCCGGAGTTAAGAATTCTCGAATATTTCAACCCACTCTTTCCAATTCTTGATTCATGGTCCCTCGCAGTGGTTCACTCACAAACACCACATCTGTCCAGCATGCTTTATTCCATTGCGTGGGCACTAGGAGTCTTGCTCATCGGAACCTATTTTTTCTTATCTAGGGAGCGTGAGTTCGCTGTCCGCCTCTAACGTTGAACATAAAACAGGAGACCTTGCAGTTTCAGTTCAAAATCTTGGTCTTACATACACAACTGCCATTGATCGCAGACCAACTCTTAAAGCACGCGTTAAATCCCTTGGTCGCGGAACAAAGCAAACAAGAATCGTGCAAGCTCTTGATAACGTAAATCTAGATGTTACGTATGGACAAGTTCTTGGTGTTATAGGAACTAATGGCGCAGGTAAGTCCTCATTAATGCGGACAATTGCTGGAATTATTCCGCCAACACAAGGTCGCATCGAAGTATTCGGAAGCGTCAGCACGCTTTTAGCACTTGGTGTTGGATTTAATCCAGCTATGTCAGGTCGAGCAAATGTTCACCTTGGTGGACTGGCAGCAGGCATGACACGTAAAGAAATTGAAGATCACTTCGATGAGATTGCTGAATTTTCCGAACTCGGGGATGCCATTGATGCTCCGATGCGCACCTATTCATCTGGAATGTATGCACGTTTAGCCTTTTCTGTGGCAGCGACAGTGCAACCAGACATTTTGATTGTTGACGAGGCTTTAAGTACAGGGGATGCGCACTTTAAAGAGAAGAGCTTTAACAAAATCAAGGAGTTAAGAAGCGAAGATCGAGCATTAATTCTCGTAAGTCATGCGATGGCAACGCTTCGCGAGATTTGTAATGACGTGGCGTGGTTACACAAAGGAAAACTTGTTTCCCGTGGGAATCCAGATCAAGTCATCGATGCGTATCAAGATTTCTTGCACTTAGGAAAGAGCTCTGCAATTGATGAGGATCTCTAAAACTTTTCTTATAGTTTTTTCACTATTACTTCCGATTACACCTGCTCATGCAATTGAGGTTCCTGCCTCTTTTAATTTTCAAGGCACAGGATATGGCCACGGTGTGGGCTTAAGCCAAATAGGTGCACGTGGTAAGGCACTTGGCGGAGAATCAGCAGCTTCAATACTTTCTTATTACTACAGTGGAACACAGTTACTTTCACTTAACGATAATCAAAACATTAGAGTAAATATTGGCCACTTGCTTACACAAGCGACTCTGAAATCAGGAACGCAAAATTCGACCCTAAACCTGTACGTGGGTGACGTAGGTGAAGACTTGAGTGCAGTTCCGGTCGCAACTCTTAGCTCGAAATCTGGTATTTCCTTTATTCAATTAGGTCGCAACATTTCTGCCTTTGTTGTCACTGGTAAAAATTCACAATTCATCGGCGCAAATGCTGCATGGAGCGTGCGTTGGTCAGGCACCAGATATTTAGAAGGAATACCTTCAACAGTATCTTTGAAGGTTAATTCGAAGAGTGTTAAGTATCGCTATGGACAAATACAAGTTAAGTCTGTGAAAGCACCGCTTCTGGGTCAAAGAATGGCAGTTACAAACACTGTTCGAATTCATGATGAGTATTTATATGGAATCGGTGAGGTGCCGTCATCGTGGCCAACTGAGGCGCTAATCGCTCAAGCAATAGCATCTCGTTCATACGCACTGAGCAAGATTGGAATTCAAAAAACAGCGTGTGATTGCAATGTGTATAACAATATTTCCGACCAATCATTTATTGGTTTTTCAAAGGAAATCGAACCAATTTATGGACAACGATGGAAAGAAGCTGTTCAAGCAAGCTCAACATCTGAAACGACAGGACAAGTAATTACACTCAATGGATTGCCAATCACTGCATATTTCTTTTCATCTAGTGGTGGACAAACCGAAACTAGTGTTAATGCTTGGGGTCAAGAGAGAAGTTTTACAATAAGTGTTGCTGATCCATTTAGTCAAGATCCCATACTTAACCCAAGGTTTTTCAACTGGAGTCGGCCATTGACTCAGAGTGTTCTCGCAAAAGCCTTTGTTCTTCCCGATGTAGTGTCATTAAATATTGATTCCAGGAATCCAACAGGAACAGTTGCCAGAATTACTGCGATATCTAGTGATGGAAAAACTTCTACACTTCGCGGCGAAACCTTTAGGAGCAGAACTCAACTGCCTTCAGCCTGGTTTAATTTAGTTTGAATGTAAAACAGAATTCAATCCACCCCATGAACCTGTTCGCATTATTGCTTCCAAGCAGCCATCGAGGGAGTTACGTCTAAATAATAGATTGTTGGCGCCAGATAGCGTTGAAGCCTTAACAATCTCGCCATCGGGCAGACGCACTTTTGCGGCTGCTGTGATGTACGTGCCTGCTTCGATAACGCAATTATTTCCTAGTGAAATTCCAAGGCCAGAGTTTGCTCCGAGTAAACACTTTTCCCCGACAGAGATAATTTCTTTTCCGCCACCGCTGAGAGTTCCCATGATTGATGCACCGCCGCCAACGTCGGTTCCATCTCCAACAATTACGCCTGCTGAAATTCTTCCTTCAACCATTGACGTTCCTAGAGTTCCAGCATTGAAGTTAACAAATCCTTCATGCATGACTGTTGTACCTGAAGCTAAATGCGCACCGAGTCGAACCCGATCAGCATCAGCAATTCGAACTCCAGATGGAATCACGTAATCAACCATGCGTGGGAATTTATCGACTGCCAAGACAGTAATAGCGCCAAATTTTTGTTTGAGATTAGCGCGAGTTATTTCAAAATTTTCAACTGGACATGGTCCTACAGATGTCCACACCACATTATTTAGGATTCCAAATATTCCATCGACATTAGCCCCATGAGGTTTGATTACCCGATGAGATAACAAATGAAGTCGAAGATAGGCATCGCTTACCGAATCTGGAGCTTTATCTAAATCAATTTCAATTGAAACAATTTCTCTTTTTACACCCCGAATTTCATCAATGCCAACGAGTGCAGAAAGAAATGGCAAAACGGGAGAGGAGAGCTTTCCTAAAAGGGGTTCTGGAAACCAGGTATCTAAAACGGCTCCGCTGAGTGAAACTGTGGCGAGTCCATGACCTGATGCAATGCGTTGCGACATGGACTAAGGGTAACGCCTATTCTTATGCCCATGCCATTACGTATATCTGTGTATTGCTCCTCTTCTCCAACTATCGATAAAAAATATCAAGATTTAGCATTTGAACTTGGAGAAGCAATCGGCGCACGTTCATGGAATCTCGTATCAGGCGGTGGACATATTTCAATGATGGGTGCTGTTGCGCGTGGAGTTAGAAAATCTGGTGGCCACACAATTGGCGTTATCCCACAACTGCTCGTAGATATTGAATTTGCAGATAAAGAGAGCCATGAACTTCAGATCGTTGGCTCAATGCGCGAACGTAAAGGCAGAATTGAAGAGCTAGCAGATGCTTTTATTGCTCTTCCTGGTGGACTCGGAACTCTTGAGGAATTATTTGAAATTTGGGTAGGTCGTTTCTTAAATTTTCATCAAAAGCCGGTAATCGTATTGGATCCATTTGGTTTGTACGATCCTCTTAAAACTTTAATTGATCATCTGGAAGTTGAAGGTTTTGTTAAACCTGGACAACGCGAACTTCTTCATTGGTGCACAACAATTGACCAAGCATTGGATGTGTGCGGTGGCCGATAACCGTATTGCCCTAACACTTTCTTTACCCTGCAGTGCACAACGTGCTTGGGATGAAATGACAAATTGGGAAAGACAAGGTGAATGGATGTTACAAACATCCGTCTGGTTAACTTCAGAAATAGAAACTGGTCCCGGTACTGAAATTGCTGCCTTTACTGGACCCCTGCATAAATTTTTTCCACGATTTAGTTTCTTAGGCGTCCTAGACACTATGGTTGTAACAAATTGGCAACCACCACATATTTGCGATGTGTTACACACTGGAAAAATTATTAAAGGCACAGGTCGCTTTGAGGTGATAGAGATAAGTGATCAGAGTTCTCAATTTAATTGGTCAGAAATCATATGGGCACCCCGAATAATATTTTTGATACTTAAACCTGCTCTGTACGTTGGAGTATGGATTTCTCTGCGTAGATTTGCTCAAACTCTTAGATAACTCCCACAATAAGTTGCCTGTGTGCGGGTAAAGGTTGCCCCTTCTCACAGTAAACTTAGACATATGAGCGAACCCAAAACTTTGGCAGAAGTTCTGGCCGCGCTCCCAGATGAAGAAAGAATTATTTTGGTGATGCATTACTTGCGATCCTTGTCGCCGAGTGAAATCGCTGAAAAATTGGGAGTACCGGAGCGTTCGGTTGCAGCAGTTATAGCCACGGGCAAGGCTCGCCTGAGCAAAATTCTGGGGCTTTAAGCCCCCTTTTTTCGATTTCATATATTTGCTCCACATGCGAGATACTTATCCCTTACAGAACGCTTTTCAATTCACTTCCCTAAGGAGTCCCCAGATGGCAGCTATGAAACCCCGCACTGGTGATGGTCCTATGGAGGTCACCAAGGAGGCTCGCTCATTAGTGATGCGAATTCCTCTAGAAGGCGGCGGTCGACTCGTAGTTGAAATGAATGCTGAGGAAGCTAATAACCTCAGCGCCGCATTACATGCAGCAGTTTCACTCGTTAAGAAATAGAGCGGATTTCATCTTTTTTTAGTTAGCCTGTGCGCTATGCCTTACGCCCAACTCAATAGCATCTCTTCACGCATTGAAGACATAGTCAGTGCGGATGCAATAGCAGTTGGTTTTGTTAAATCTGAAGAAGCAGGTTACGAATTAGTTGGCGCCGTAGATGTTATTGCGTCAATCGAGAAATACTTTGAAGTTGATCTTCTCGATGAAATTGCATTTTTCCAACCCGCTGGCAAGCCAGGTGAAATTCTTGAAATTCCAATTAGTCAAAAGGCAACTAAATCAGATCGAGTATTTGTCATCGGTCTTGGTGATCAAAGTACTCAATCCCATCGACTTGCTGCGGCAAGTCTTGGCAGAAAATTGCGCGGTAAAAAAATTACGGTTTCAACTCTTTTGGCTAACACTCCAGATGATCTTCGAGCACATGCAATTTCGACGGTTTTGGGTTCGTATACCTGGACACTAAAAAGTGATGCAAAGAGTGATCAACCAACATTTAATATCTTTTGTAAAAATGAAAAGATTATTGATCAAGCAACAGTTATTGCGACTGCTGTCTGCCGCGCTCGCGATTTAGTTCACACTCCATCAAATATTAAGAACCCACTGTGGATGGCTCAACAAGCGCAGAAGATTGCGAAGGAAGGCAAGTTGACCATCAAAGTCTTGGCTGGAAAAGAACTTGCCCAATTTGGCGGGTTACGAGCTGTTGGTAATTCATCCCCCAAGCCAGGTCCTAGATTCATTGAAATTTCTTACACACCTAAGTTAAATGGAAACAAAACTCCCCACGTCGTCTTAGTCGGTAAAGGAATCACTTTTGACACCGGTGGTGTTTCACTGAAGCGCCCATATGACTTGATGATGGCTATGAAAAGTGACATGGCTGGTGCTTCTGCAGTTCTAAACGTTGTTGGAGCGATGCCAGATTTGAAACCACGTGTGAAAGTAACGGCATTGTTAATGTGCGCTGAAAATGCACTCTCTGGAACATCTCAAAGACCAAGTGATGTAATCACGCATTACGGTGGAACAACTGTAGAAGTTCTAGATACCGATGCTGAAGGTCGATTAGTTCTAGCCGATGGTTTGGCATATGCAGACGCAAAACTTGATCCAGATTATTTGCTGGATATTGCAACGCTTACTGGATCGGCAACTCTCGGTCTTGGACGTCAATACGGAGCCATGTATACGCGAGATTCAAAGTTAGCGGCCCAACTTTTTGCGGCCGGTGAATCTTCCGGTGATCGATTATGGCCAATGCCATTGATTGATGAGTATCAAGATTCACTTGATAGCGATATCGCAGATTTTAATCACACAGCAGATAAAGGCGACTATTCTGCAGGATCAGTTACTGCTGCGTTATTTCTTGAGAAATTCACAGGACAAAGAAAATGGGTTCATCTAGATGTTGCCGGAACTGCACGTAGCGAAAACGACGCAGGAGAATCTCCTAAAGGTGGAACAGGCTTCGGAGTTCGAGTCTTAATTGATTGGATTATGAGTTTATGATGAGAATAGATCCACACACATATGCTGAAAATTTCATCACTGAAGATGAATTTCAAATTCGTGCTCGTGCTCGCGGCGTAGAAGTTGGCGCTAATGATGCGACGACAGGAGTTGGGGCATACCTTCGTGCACTTGCACATCAACTTTCTGCACAATCCGTAGTCGAAGTCGGAACTGGTTCCGGAGTCGGAAGTCTCTGGATCTTAAGTGGAATGATTTCAAGCGGAACTCTTACTTCAATTGATGATGAAACTGAGCATTCTCGTATTGCCCGAATTGCAATGCAAGATGCAGACATAGCTCCACCGCGTTATCGACTCATCACAAATTCCATTATGGATGTGATGACTAAATTAACTGACCGCGCATATGACTTAGTTGTTCTGCGCCACAATCCAGAAGATCTGACTTACACGATTGATGAAGCGCATCGAATATTGCGAAGTGGTGGAGTGATGGTTATTGACGGATTTTTTGGCGGTGGCAAAGTGAGCGATCCTTCGCAACGGGATCCAAAAACAATTGCTCTGCGTGAAGCAGGTAAATCCGTGAAAGCTGCCACAGATCTTTGGGTGAGCACACTCATCACCGTTGGTGATGGTTTGTTAATCGCAACTAAGTTGTAGCAAGATAGGCACCATGAAGTTTCGTTCCCGTAAATCCAAAGTGCACACTGATGCACCATGGTGGAACTCTCAAGATTTTCCACGCTCCACCAGAGGTGTTACACCAGGCGCTGTTGTAATTTTGGCAATCATTGCCGGAATTGTTGGTGGAGCCCTGGGCGTAAATGCATCCGGTGGATTTTTTGGCGGGAAAGCTAATTTGGTAACTGCTTCAAATTCAGTTGAGCGCAAACCAGATTCAGTAGCGGGATTAGCTAATCGAGTGCTTCCGTCAGTTGTTTCAATCACGACAGAAGCGGGAAGCTCAGGTTCTGGATTTATTATTGATAGTTCTGGCTTTATTCTGACAAATAACCACGTTGTTGAAGAAGCAGCACTTGCAAAGGCCAAGATTATTGTAACTCTCAATAATGGTGAGGAGTTTGAAAGCACAATTGTTGGTCGAGATGCATCTTATGATTTAGCTGTACTTAAAATTCTTGCAACTGGATTACCTGCCCTTCAATTTGGTGACAGTGACAAAGTTGCAGTGGGGGATTCAGTTATTGCTGTCGGTTCACCACTTGGATTAACCGGAACTGTCACTTTAGGAATTATTAGCGCTAAAGATCGAGCCGTAACTGCAGGTGGATCTGCAGGTGAAAGCTCATTCATTAATGCGTTACAGACAGATGCGGCAATTAATCCTGGTAATTCAGGTGGACCACTCATCAACACAACAGGTGCAGTCATAGGAGTGAACTCTGCCATTGCAACCCTTAGCGGATCTTCAAATTCTCAAGCAGGTTCAATTGGTTTAGGTTTTGCAATTCCAATTAATCAAGCAAGAAAGACAGCCAACCAATTAATTACAACTGGAAAGGCGTCGTATCCAGTAATTGGTGTTTCTATTGATATGAGTTTTGCAGGTCCTGGTGCCAAAGTAACTACAGCTGATGGAGCAATCCTTCCTGGTGGTCCTGCACAAAAAGCGGGAATCAAACCTGGTGATTTGATTATTGAATTTGCTGGGAAAGCAATCAACACTCCCGATGAACTTATAGTGGCTATTCGAGCTAAAAATATTGGCGACCGAGTTGAAGTTAAGTTTAAGCGTGGAAGCAGTACGCGGACTACAACTATCACTCTTGTTGCCGGCAAGAACTAATTCACGGTAAGCACTAGGCTTAAAACATGATTTTCGGTATTGGTCCAGGTGAATTCATTGGCTTAGCAATCCTTGCAATAATTTTTGTTGGACCAGAGCGATTGCCAAAGTTTTCTTCAGATGCTGCAAAGTTTCTTAAGAAGGTTAAGAATATGGCCAACACGGCAACAACTGAGCTTCGCGAAAATCTTGGGCCAGGGTTTGAAGATTTACAACCATCTGATTTGAACCCAAAAACATTCATCAAGAAACAACTTGCTGGCGCTCTTGATGATGAGAAACCTCGAAATGCTCCTCAACCAAAGATTGATCCGGATTTACTATGACCGTTATCGAATCGATTCACGCGGCGCTAGCGACGGTAGAAGACCCTGAGATTCATCGTCCGCTTCCAGATTTAGGAATGGTTGAATCCGTACAGGCAGAAAGTGGAGTCGCACGTTTAAAGATTTTGCTCACAATTTCTGGTTGTCCTATGCAAGATCGCTTGCGCACAGACATCACAAAAGCGGTGATGGCTGTAGAAACTATTACATCAGTTGAAATTTCTTTCGGTGTGATGAACGAAGAGCAGCGCGGCACATTGAAATCATTATTACGAAATGGTCGAGAAAAAATAATTCCATTCGCCCAACCAGAGTCACTTACTCGAGTCATCGGAATCGCATCAGGTAAAGGTGGAGTTGGAAAATCTTCCCTCACAGTTAATTTAGCTGTAGCTGCTGCCCAAAAGGGATTACGTGTAGGAATTTTGGATGCAGATGTGTACGGTCACTCTGTTCCACGTTTAATGGGTTTAATCGGGCAACGACCAACAGCAATCGACCAGATGTTTATTCCACTTGAGTCTTACGGAGTAAAAGTTGTTTCCATGGAGATGTTCAAGCCCGAACGATCAGATGCAGTGGCTTACCGAGGCCCGTTGCTACATAAAGTTTTAGAGCAGTTGCTTTCAGATGCGTATTGGGGCGATTTGGATTTGTTACTCATTGACTTGCCGCCAGGAACTGGCGATCTAGCAATATCGTTGGGACAACTTATTCCTGCATCAGAAATACTTGTTGTGACGACACCGCAAGTTGCTGCAGCAGAAGTTGCCGAAAGAGCGGGACGCATTGCCCATCAAATAAGGCAGCATCTAGTCGGCGTTATCGAAAACATGTCAGATTTTCCTTGCCCACACTGCAACGAATTAATTTCTTTATTTGGTTCTGGTGGTGGTGAAGAGACAGCAAGGCGACTTTCAGAATTAGCAGGCATTGATGTACCACTACTCGGAAAAATTCCGTTTAGCCCAGATTTACGTACTGGTGGAGATAATGGCGCACCTGTCGTCGTTCAATTCCCAGATAGTGCAGCTGCTCAATCAGTTAACGCAATTGTTGATCAGTTAGTTGTGAGAAAGAAATCACTTCTCGGCGTCAGGCTTGGACTTTCCACGTAACTCAACAAGAACCTCCTCAAGCATGTCCCTAAGTTCGTTACGTAAGAAATCACGTGTTGCTACTTCACCCAGAGCATTTCGAAGGCTCGCTAATTCACGAGTTAAGTATTCGGTATCGGCAATAGAGCGTTCATTACGAGCACGATCTTCACTCACTTGAATACGATCGCGGTCAGCTTGGCGATTTTGCGCAAGCAGAATTAGTGGCGCAGCGTAAGAAGCTTGCAAAGACAAAATAAGCGTCAGAAAAATAAATGGGTAATCATCAAATCGAAGATCTACGGGTGCGAATGCATTCCAAAGTACCCAACTGAGAACAAAAACTGTCATGTAAACCAAGAAGCCAGCTGTTCCTAGGAAACGTGCAAAGCGTTCCGATAAACGTCCAAATGCTTCTGGATCGAAATTTGGGCGTAGTGAGCGACGAGTTTCGCGAGGAGTATCTAAACCATTATTGCGTGCCATGTTAACCCTCGCTTTCTTGTGTATCTAATAGTTCTTGCTGTTCTAGAACCCCGGCAGTCTTTGAAATATCTCGATGATCGTGTCGCCAGTTTTCTGGCAACAAGTGGTCGAGTACGTCATCGACCGTGACAGCGCCTAATAGTCGTTCATTCGCGTCAATTACGGGGACAGATAGCAAGTTATAGCTAGCTAAGTATGACGAAACTTCATTCAAAGATGCTTGAGGATTTAATCCTTGAGTATCTGTATCAACCATCGATCCCAGTAAGGTAGATGGAGCTTCGCGAAGTAAACGTTGATAGTGAGCAATTCCAATAAATCGTCCGGTAGGAGTTTCAAGTGGTGCGCGGCAGATAAAAACTTGGGATGCAAGTGCCGGAGAAATCTCACTTTGGCGAACTGCAGCAAGTGCTTCAGCAACAGTGTTATCTGCAGTCATCACGATTGGTTCTGTCGTCATCATGCCACCGGCTGTGTAATCTTCGTAATTCATCAATCGGCGAACATCTTCTGCATCTTCTGGCTCCATTAATTCAAGAAGCGCTTGCGCTCTTTCTTGTCCAACTTCGCGTAATAAGTCGGCAGCATCATCAGGATCCATTTCACCAAGTACATCTGCTGCTCGTTCGCCTTCTAATTCTGCTAACAATTCAACGCGCTCGGCTTCATCCATCTCTTCAAGTACATCAGCGAGTCGTTCGTCATTGAGTGCTCGAGCGACTTCAACACGACGCTTTGGAGCAAGATCATGCATAACCGAAGCTAAGTCGGCTGCACGAAGTGTGCTTAAAGTTGAGAGTAAATTTGCAACACCTTGATTATGTTCTGAAGTTGAAAAACCAGTTATCTCTTCCCAGAGAACAGTTGATGTTGCTCCTTTGCGGCGAAGTCCAGTTCCACGTCGCATAATGTGAACGCGAGTAATTAACCAATCGCCACTTCGATTTTGCTCCATGCCCATATCTTCAACAACAACTTTTTCCCCTGTTTCGACTAGCGAAATAGAGCGGTCAAGCATTTCACCAAGCACAAGTACTTCACCGGTCCGCGATTCAAATCGACGCATGTTTAACAAACCAGTAATTACAACCGCTCCGCTTTCAATTGAATTAACACGTGTAATTGGTACAAAGACACGACGACGAAGCGGTACTTCAACGATAAGTCCCAAAATTCTTGGTGGTTGATTATTTGCACGAAGGGTCGCGAGTGCATCTCGCACCTTTCCTACAGGATCACCATTTGGATCAAAGACCGCGGTACCTGCAAGACGGGCGAGAAATACTCGATTAATCAAGTTTCCGCTCATGGGATAAGGGTAACGTCTCAATACACCCCCATGCTTTCGCTTAAATTGCGCGGAAAAGATACTTTTGCCCTATGTCTGCGGATAAATCACTCATACATAGTCATACGGCTATGCCAGGAAAGAGCGATTTAATTCGTCTAGGCATTGGAATTCTCGGAATCGGTACATCTGGTCCGCTTATTGCAATGAGTGCAATGCCGATTCCAACACTAATTTTCTGGCGAAATCTTGGTGGAGCAATTGTCACCGCCCCATTTGCATGGCGTCATCGAAAAAATCGTGAGGGTATGGGCTGGGCAGTTCTCGCAGGAATTATTTTGTCCATACATTTCATAGGATTTTTCTTAGCAATGCGGCTCACAACTGTTGCTGCAGGCACCGCGCTTGTTGCGCTGCAACCAATTTTTGCAGCCTTATTCGTGAGAATAACTGGAGGGCACATACCTTCTCGAGCCTGGCTTGGAATGGTTGTAAGTTTTTCAGGAGTAATTCTCATCTCAGGAGTTGATCTAACAATTTCATTGAGAGCCTTTATGGGAGATTTAGCAGCGATTATTTCTGCTGCGCTTGCTGCCATGTACATGATGGCAGGTTCGAAAGCGCAAAAAACCTTAGAGACAACCTCATACACAACTATTTGTTATTTTGTATGTGCAATTACTGCTATTCCATTCGTTGTCCTGGGCGGATTTAATTTTTGGAATTTCACGGCAAATCAGTGGTGGATTGTGTTGGGATTAATTGTGGGTGCTCAAATCCTTGGCCACACGATGTTTAACTCGGCACTTAAGCGAGTTTCACCTGCCGTCGTATCTCTAATTATTTTCTTTGAAGTCCCCGTGAGCTCAGTTCTTGCAATTTGGTGGCTTGATCAGCGACCTCCAATTGGAATTTTGCCAGGCATAATTTTAATTCTTACGGGCTGTGCGCTGGTTGTTCTACGGACGCGAACTCCACAAGGCGAACTCGCACCATGATTGATTTACATACTCATACAAATTGCAGCGACGGAACAGATACTCCTATTCAACTTGTAAACAAAGCTTTAGCCGAAGGCATATCAGTCTTAGCAATTACAGATCACGACACAACATCTGGATGGCAAAATGCACAAGATGCATTGCGCTCAAACTTATCACTTGTGTTAGGTGCAGAGATTTCATGTTTAACAAATGATGGAATTAGCGTCCATATGCTGGGGTTACTCTTTGATGGCAAAAATCTAGCGATGCAAAACATGCTAGAAAATACGCGAGATGGCCGCATTCCTCGTGCGCACAAAATGATTGAGTTACTCAACGCAAGTGGGATAAAAATTTCGATGGAAGATGTCGAATCTGTTAAGCCAACCGGGGCAACGCTTGGAAGACCACATATTGCCGATGCGCTTGTAAAAAATGGTGTCGTATCTTCTCGAGATGAGGCATTTTCAGATTTACTTCATAACAATTCTCCATACTACGTAGCTCACATGGCTCCAACACCAGAAGAAGCAATATCAATGATTCGAGCCGCAGGGGGAGTTGCAGTTATTGCACATCCGTTCGCATCTCATCGGGGACAAGTACTTTCGGCGCAAGATTTTTTGCCATTAAAAAATGCAGGACTAAATGGCATAGAAGTTAATCATCGTGACCATAACAATGAAGAACGTAACTTGTTGGCAAGTATTGCTCGCGAATTAGATCTAGTCATAACGGGTGCTAGTGATTACCACGGCACAGGAAAACTGAATTCATTAGGCGAAAACCATACGAATCAGGCAGAATGGGAGCGCCTTGAGTCAGAGGCTAATCAGCGAAGGGTGATTCAATTATGAATCTTGGTGAAGTAACTGCCATAACTTTTGCGCTGCAAGCATTCGTTACTTTATTTGTCATCATGGATCCACCTGGTGCAACGCCTATTTTTCTTGGACTAGTTTCAGATAAGTCACCTGCAACTCGGCGGAGACTTGCTTGGCAAGCCGCCGCAGTTTCACTAGTTGTTATAACATCTTTTGCACTCTTTGGTCGATTGGTCCTTTCTTATTTAAATATTTCACTGGAATCCTTACAAGCCGCTGGTGGACTTTTATTGCTAATCGTTTCACTTGAATTATTGATGGGTGGACGTCCGGGATCTGAGAATAAGAAGTCAAATAACATCGCACTGGTTCCACTTGGCACTCCTTTGCTCGCAGGTCCGGGAGCGATAGTTGCAACTATGATCTATGTTCAGAAAATCGAAAATATCGGTCAGGGAATTGGCTTAGCTATTGCAGTAATAGCTGTACACCTTGCGATTGCAATCACTTTGATGGCTTCTACAACAATTTTGAAAGTAATTAAAGATACAGGTGTAAATCTCGTTGCAAGCATTGCAGGTCTGTTACTAGCAGCTATTGCAATTCAAATGATTGCCGATGCGATAAAGGCATTCACTTCTGCATGACCCCAGATCTTGGTCTTTATTCTCCAGAAAGTGTTGTCTGGAAAGTTCATAGTGATCCATCGATGGTTGTTGGCGGAATCAGAGCACTTTTGCAACAAGCACTTCATCCTGTCGCGATGGATGGCGTCGCTAAGAACTCAAATTTTCGTGAAGATGCTTGGGGAAGATTGCAACGAACAGGCGATTATGTTTCAACTTTAAGTTTTGCTCCACGCAAAGATGCAGAGGCACTTGCAGCGCGAGTTCGTTCAGTTCACACCAAATTAGGATTAGATGATCCACATCTGCTTCTCTGGGTACACATGGCCCTTGTCGACTCATTTGTTGATGTTGCACTTCGCTCAGGTTTAGCTTTAAGCCCACAAGACTTGGATCAGTATGTACTTGAGATGGTCACATTTGCTGAATTAGTTGGCATTAAGACTGATTCTGTTCCTAAAAATATGCAAGAACTTGTTTTATATTTTGAAAACATTGCTCCTGAATTACATGCAAGCGATGACGCAAAGCGCGCAGCACTTTTTCTAGCTGTGCCACCAATGCCGACGGCAATTCGATTTGCAACACCAGCTGCTCCAGCATGGGCATCACTGAGCGCACTTGCAACTGCAGCACTTCCACAATGGGCCCGCAAACTCTATGCAATTCCAACTTTGCCAGGACATGATGTAGTAACAAATGCGGCACTTGTAGCAACTCGCACAACACTGAAGTTATTGCCTGAAAATATTTTTCAGCCGCCAATACTCAAAGAAGCTCGCATTCGCTGGGGGATTGCCTCATGACATCAGTTATTGTCCTTGCAAATATCGCAGGTGGAACTCAAAAAACTACAGCTGCACATTCACTTGCAGTAGCGATGGTTGAGTATGGCAAAAAAGTTCTCTTAATTGATTTAGACCCACGTGCAGATTTAACGTTTAATTTAGGTTTTGAAAGATCTAGAGAAACGATTTTTGAGATGTTTAATGGTTCAGTTTTGACCTCAAGCAATGACATAACAACAGATGAAAGATTTGATTTTGTAGGTTCAGATTCTCGCTTGAGTGCTTTAACCCAGCCTGATTCACTGAAGACATTCTTAACTTCATCAGCACAAAAATTTGATGTAGTAATTGTTGATACGCCATCAACAATTGATCCGAGATTGGCAATGGCTTTTCATGCCGCTGATGCTGTGGTCATCCCAGTTGGTGCGTCAATTCACAGCGTGCGCGGTGGCATCTCAACGAATCGAATTGAATCAAAGGCTAGAAAATTTATTCTTCCTACTGATGGGTTTGATCTCTCAAAAGCATCGCACTTTGAATCTGCCAAAGTCGTTGATGCGCTTATCCCGCTCTCAACAGGCTTAGATGTCGCTCTTATTCAAAAGCGTAGCGCCCTGTCTACTGATAAGAATTCAGAATTTGCTGAGGCATATCGTGAAGCCGCTTACAGTATTCTTGAAGAGCTTAATCATTTTTAAATTTTTTGGTTCGTGTACGTGCTCGTTTTTCAGTAGTTCGCTCCGGCTTAGAAATACTTTCGACCTTTACTGGTTTTGCCTTCACCATTCGTCCAGTTGAGCCAGCAGGAATTTTCATCACTTCATAGAGATGTTCCGACGATGAATAAGTTTCTTCTGGTTCGGGTAAACCGAGATTGAGTGCGGTATCAATCATTTTCCAACGCGCCATTTCATCCCAGTCCACAAAAGTTACTGCGATTCCATGCGCACCAGCGCGAGCAGTGCGTCCAATTCTGTGGACGTAAGTTTTTTCATCCTCCGGGCATTGGTAATTAATCACGTGAGTAATTCCATCGATATCAATTCCACGCGCGGCAACATCTGTTGCCACAAGCACATCGGTTTTACCTGCTTTGAAGTCATTGAGTGCTTTTTCACGTGAATTTTGTGCAAGGTCACCATGAATTGTCGCTGATCTAAATCCGCGCTCGAGCAAGTCATCAGCTGTCTTTTGACACGTGCGCTTTGTTCGACAAAAAACAATTGTTGGACCGCGCCCATCTGCCTGCAGAATTCTTGCAAGCATTTCTATTTTGTCCATGGCGTGAGCTCGGTAGACGTGTTGCTCAATCTTTGAAACGACTGCGCCTTCATCTTCATTATCTTGTGTGCGAATATGAATTGGCTGATTCATAAAACGTCGAGCAAGGCTGAGGATATCTCCAGGCATTGTCGCGGAGAAAAGCATTGTTTGGGTTCGCTTTGGCGTGCTTGTAAATATTTTTTCTACATCGGGCAAGAATCCTAAATCCAACATTTCATCAGCTTCATCCAGCACTAAGCGAGAAACTTCTTTAAGTTTAAGTTGGCCTTGTCGATAGAGATCAAGGAGTCGACCGGGCGTACCAACTACAATTTCAATACCAGCATTGAGCGAATCAATCTGTGGCTCAAAAGCGCGTCCACCGTAAACTGCCAAAGTTCTAATTCCGCGATTTCCTGCAAGCTCATCAATATCTTTTGCAACTTGAATGCATAGCTCACGAGTGGGTACGACAACTAAAACTTGGGGCAAACCTTGGTGCGCAAGTCCTGGCCACTCAGAGTCTTTGGGAGCAATTACTCTTTCAATTAAGGGAATACCAAAAGCAAGAGTTTTTCCCGTTCCTGTTTTTGCTTGGCCAATCACATCCCCATCTGCAAGTGCAATAGGTAAAACCATTTCTTGAATTGGAAATGGTGATGCAAAACCATGCTCCTTAAGAGCAGCCTTTGTTTCGGGACGAAGTGGAAGTTCTTCGAATGTCAGTGACACTTATTGTGCGCCAAAACCGACGCGACGATCGGTTTGTTCGCCAATTTCTACAAAACCAATTTTGTCAGCAGGAACCATAATTATGCGACCACGAATATCTTCAAGAGTAAGGGTTTCGCCAGATTTGAGAGCGGAATTCACGGCACTTTGAATTGCAGCAGCACCAAGGGCGCTCTCAAAATTTAAATCTGAAGTTACATTGGATACTGTGATGCGAACTTGAACTTTTGTAGCGCTATCGCTTTTCTTTGTCGTCATAGTTGCTAATACTACCGATTAAATACCTTGCACGTTTGCCAGCTTATTTGCTGGGAAAGCCTGAAATACCGCGCCACATGAGGTTTTCAACTAAATCAACCGCCTGTTGGCGAGTGAGTTTACTGTCGCGCTGTAACCAATGTCGTGCTGTTACTTGGGCACATCCAATCATTCCTACACCTAGCAACATTGCAACTTCTTTGGGAAGTCCGGTGTCTAGAGAAATAATCGCACTGACTGCAGCTGCGCAGTCATATGTCATTCGGTCAAGTCTTTCGGCTACTGAAGGTTCAACGCTCATGTCACTTTCAAAGAGTAAGCGAAACGCTTCACCATCACTTTCAATAAAACCAAAATAAGCATCAACTGTCGCACGAACACGATTGGCATTATCAGGCGTAGAAGAGATGGCTTTTTGAATTTCAAAAACTAGTGAATCAATATGAAGATCTAGAACTGCTAAATACAGTTCTAGCTTCGATGGAAAGTGTTGATACAAAACTGGTTTGCTTACTCCGGCGCGATCTGCAATTTCATCCATCGCGGCGGAGTGGTAACCAGCAGCGGTAAAAACTTCGAGGGCTGCAGAAAGTAAGAGTGCTCGACGTTCATCACGGGGCAAGCGAGCCTTGTTATCTCGAAAATTCGCTGAAGTACTCATTGCGGCTAATCGTAGAGGCAAAAGCCTTCAAATTGGCAGTGCTCTGATGAGTACGGCAGAATACATTCATACTCACACTCCCTCAGGACGGTTATGAATATCCCACCATTAGTTGAAAAAGGCCCGGCTCTCACAGTTGATGAAGTTCGCCGCTACAGCCGTCATCTAATTATTCCTGATGTTGCAATGGCGGGTCAGCAAAGACTGATGAATGCAAAAGTTCTCTGTGTCGGTGCTGGAGGCTTGGGATCACCTGCACTCATGTACTTAGCTGCAGCAGGAGTCGGAACATTAGGCATTGTTGAATTTGATACTGTCGATGAATCGAATTTGCAGCGCCAAATTATTCATGGTCAAAGTGACATCGGAAAAAGTAAAGCGATGTCGGCCAAAGAAAAAATTGCAGAGATTAATCCAAATGTAAATGTAGTACTTCATGAGGTACGTCTGGAAACTGATAACGTCATGGAAATATTTGCTCAGTATGACTTAATTGTTGACGGAACAGATAATTTTGCTACTCGCTATCTCGTAAACGACGCCTGTGTACTTTTGAAAAAGCCATATGTTTGGGGTTCGATTTATCGCTTTGATGGACAGGCAAGTGTTTTTTGGGCTGAGTACGGTCCTTGCTATCGCTGTCTTTATCCTGAACCACCACCACCAGGCATGGTTCCAAGTTGTGCAGAAGGTGGCGTTCTTGGAGTTCTGTGCGCCTCAATTGGATCAATTCAAACAACAGAGGCAATCAAGTTACTTACTGGAATTGGCGAACCACTTATCGGTCAATTAATGATTTATGACGCACTTGAAATGTCTTATCGCAAAATCAAAGTGCGTAAAGATCCAAAGTGCCCACTCTGCAGTGAAAAGCCAACTCAAAGTGCACTACTTCCAGATTATGAGGCTTTCTGTGGTGTTCTATCCGATGCTGCCGAAGTTGCAGTTAAGGATTCAACGATTTCCGTGACTGAACTCAAGGGCAAAATAGATAAGAAAGAGAATTTCTTACTTATCGATGTTCGCGAGCCAAGTGAGTTTGAAATTGTAAGAATCCCAGGTTCAGTTTTGATTCCAAAACAAGGATTTCTTGATGGCAGCGCACTCGCTGGTTTGCCTCAAGATAAACCAATTATTTTGCACTGCAAATCAGGAGTTAGATCTGCAGAGTGTTTAGCAATTCTCAAGAGTGCAGGTTTTGCAGATGCAACTCACGTAAGTGGCGGGGTAGTTGCATGGGCAAAGCAAATTGATACTTCTCTGCCGGTGTACTAAGTGCGCGATAGTTATAAAGGTTTTCGCCTCCTTTTAGTCCATGCTCACCCTGATGATGAAACCATCAACAATGGAGCCACCATGGCAATGTATGCCGCTCTGGGGGCTGAAGTAACTCTCGTAACTTGTACACGTGGCGAAGAAGGTGAAGTTTTAGTTTCAGAATTAAGTCATCTTGCAAGTTCGCAATCTGATTTACTTGGAGTGCATCGCGAAACGGAACTCAGAGATGCAATGATTGCGTTAGGAGTTAAGGATTTCAGATTTCTAGGTAACGGATCAGTTAAGTATCGAGATAGCGGAATGATGGGCACTGAGCCCAATAATCGCCCCGATGTTTTTTGGCAAGCCGATCTAGATTCGGCTGCAGCGCACTTAGTATCCGTTATCAATGAAGTTAAGCCCCATGTATTAATTACATATGACGAAATTGGGGGATACGGGCACCCGGATCACATACAAGCTCATCGAGTAGCAATGCGTGCAAGTGAACTAGCGCAATGGAAAATTTCAAAAATTTATTGGAACGCTATGCCAAAGTCTGTCCTGGCCGAAGGCATTGCGAAGATGAAAGAAATTGGATCAGATTTCTTTGGTGCAGAAAGTGTTGATGATCTGCCATTTGCAAAAGATGACGCACTCGTAACGGCAATGGTTGATGGCACGAAGTACGTTGATTTAAAGATGAAAGCTATGGCTGCGCACGCTACACAAATCGAACTTGATGGACCATTTTTTGCCTTGTCAAATAATCTAGGACAACAAGTGTGGGGGCATGAGTATTACTCACTGGTCCATGGTGATAAGTGCGAACCATTTGATTCTCACGGAAGAGAGTTAGATTTATTTGCTGGAGTAAATCCGATATGAAAATTATTTATTCAGCAGCGTTAGGTGTATTGACGGCTATTGCGGCCGTTTTATTACATATTTTTTATCCACCAGTTGGTTTAATTATCGCCTTACTTGGTTCGGCTTCCACTATTTGGGCCATTGGTCGCCACTACGGATCCCGTTCTTATAAATTAATTGCTTCAATCGCTTGGATACTAATTCTTTGGAGAGCTTCCAGCTTCGGAGTTGGTAATGAACTTTTGGTACAGGGAAACTCCGAAGGGACAGCACTAGTTTTTCTTGGCTTTATCGCACTCTTTATTGTTACAGCACTGCCAGCTTAATTAACGCCAACTCCAACTCTGTCCCGAAGATGAATCTGAAATCTCTAATCCTGCACTTTCAAGTATCGATCGCAACTCATCACTTCGCTCCCAGTTTTTAGCGGTTCTTGCTGCGTCACGCTGATGCAAAAGCTCCTTTAATTCAGCACTCAGCTCTCGTTCTTCAGGTGCACGCGTCAGATCGAGACCTAAAACTTGATCAGCAAAATTAAAGGCATTCAACTTCTGGGCATTACTAATATTCGAATCTTTTTCAATGCTTCGTAAATAAGTGATCACTCGTGGAGTATCTAAGTCATTTTCAAGGAAAGTAAGAATGGTTGAATCAGTAGTGATTGCTGAAGCATCGCCCCAGGTAGCAACTTTATTACGCCATCGCTTAATAGTTTCATGAGCTGCTGAAATTGATTGCCAAGATAGATCCATTTGTGATCTGTAACGATTTTCTAGAAAACATAGTCGCAGAGCTAGTGGGTCAAAACCTTTAGCAATGACATCATCAAGTAGAACTACGTTTCCGGCACTCTTTGACATTTTCCGGCCTTCAAACAAAAGATGTTCGCCATGAACCCAGAGATCAACACTCTCAACGCCTGTAATTGAATTAGATTGCGCACGTTCATTTTCGTGGTGCGGGAAACGTAAATCTATTCCACCGACGTGGACATTGACGTGGCCATGCAGAAATTCCAAAGACATAGCTGAACATTCAATATGCCAGCCAGGAAATCCTGGACCCCACGGTGAATCCCAGATCATCTCTTTTCGATTACCTGCAGCTTTCCAAAGCGCCCAATCGGCATGAAATTTCTTGGCACCATCTTCTACGTATTCATATCGGTGACCAGGTTTGAGTGCATCAAGTCGATTTCCACTTATCTGTCCGTACCCTGCAAAGGATTGCGCATCAAAATAAACACAGCGATCATCGCCAACATATGCCGCACCTTTATCAATTAACGCAGAAATCATTTTGTGCATCAGTTGAATAGATTCGCTGGCTCGTGGATATTTTTGAGCTGGAATGATGTTTAGATTTGCAAGATCCTGATGAAAACGCTCTTCATACTTTCGAGCAATCTCAAAAGGATCAATTTTTTCTCTCTTTGATTGCTCAAGCATTTTGTCTTCTTGAAAATCATCGGACATATGGCCGACATCTGTAATATTTTGAATCATTTCAACTGAAAGTCCACTTAATTTAATTGTGCGAGCAATCAAGTCACTAAGGAGAAAGGTTCTTAAATTACCAACGTGGGCATCTCGATAAACCGTGGGGCCACAGCAATACATAGTGACCATTCCGGAATGCGATGTAATCTCACTAGGCGTGCGAGAGAAAGTGTCGTAAATAGATAGGACCATCAGCAGCATCCTTCCGAGAGCAACTGAAGAGTTTTTTGATAGCTGCGATAGACATATTCGTGGTGAAAATCAAAACCAAGTGATGTATAGAGGTTAATTGCGGTTGAATTTTTTGAATCAACTTGTAATACAGATTTCTTAATCCCAGCGTCAAGTGAACTCTTTAGGAGCGCATTAACGATTAACTTGCTGACACCTTGACCTCGATAATCCGGGTGAACAAAAACTCTCGAAAGCGCGCTCCAACCATCTGCATGAGCAGTTCGTCCAACACCAATTAATTTCTTCTCTTCAAATACAGAAGCATAGAGAGCCGGATAAGCTCGCATAAGTTCGGCCACTCCATGATCTTCTTGTAACGCTAACCACGAATCATCAAAGTCATCGGAAACGACCACTCGATAATTTGAATTATTCAGAACAGGTGCTGCGATATCTGCCACCATCACATGAGCACGAACTTTTTCAATCCACCCTTGGTCAAAGAGTTTTGAATCTAGCTCTTCATATGTTGGAAGGGGAATTGCAAATGTCGGCACAAGTCCCTCTTTTTCATAATGTTCAATTACGTGTGAAATCGCTGCATCAATATCCATTGGTGGTTCACCGTATGGTGATTTTCCGCTCGGCAATACAGAATTTGCTCGCATCGTGAATTTTCCTGAAGTGCGCAACAACCACTTTCCAAAGAATTCTTGTTTTGATGGCGGCCAGGTTGTGGTCAATACACGCTCTAACTCTTGAATGCGTATGGACAAGGGCGCTCCGTGACCTGCCGGATGTATTTTTTCTTCAATGATTTTATAGAGTGCAATTTTGTTAACATCAAATTCAATAAGCTCTCCATGGCGATTGCGAAGAGAATTTTCGGACTCTAAATGTCCAACAAGGTCGCGGAAACCACCTTCGGGATCATGGAAGCGAATACTGACTCGCGCACCGATAGGGGCTTTCATAGGTGTAACGATAATCGCCCACGCCGAAGTCGCGAGGTACTGGGGCTTCGCATTACAATCGCGCTATAGAAATGGCTACTGAAGCCACAGAATAAGAGTTTCAAGGAGGCTTTTCTCGTGACCTATGTGATTGCCCAACCATGTATCGATGTGAAGGACAAATCCTGTATTGAAGAGTGTCCAGTGGACTGCATCTACGAAGGTAATCGCATGTTGTACATCCAACCCGATGAATGCGTCGACTGCGGAGCCTGCGAGCCAGTATGTCCTGTTGAAGCAATTTATTATGAAGATGATGTGCCTGGTCCATGGAAAGATTTCCAAAAAGTTAATAGCGAATTCTTCGTCGAATTAGGTTCACCCGGGGGAGCGGCAAAAGTTGGTCCGACAAATAAAGATCATGCCGATGTAATTTCTGCTCCAGCAAAGAGCGAGTAAAGGCGCGTGCACTGAAACTTCCAGATTTTCCGTGGGATGCATTAGCTCCCTTTGGAGATCTAGCGCGTAAACATCCGTCGGGAATTATTGATTTATCTCAAGGAACGCCGGTTGATTCAACTCCTGAGATTGTTCAAAAAACTTTAGCCGCGAATTCAAATTCACCGAGTTATCCATTAACTGCAGGTACTCCACAATTACGCGAGGCAATAAGAAAATGGGCTACAGATCGACTTGGCGCAACAGGAGATTTTGATGTCTTGCCATTAATTGGCTCAAAAGAGTTTGTGGCATGGCTACCAACTTTCCTGGAATCAAAAAAAGTTCTTTTTCCTAAAGTTGCCTACCCAACTTACAACGTTGGAGCAATAATTGCCGGTGCAGAACCTATTGCAGTAGATCTCGATGCTGACTCATGGCCTGAATCAGATTTAGCATGGATTAATTCACCTTCTAATCCAACTGGGCGCGTGCATTCAGAGTCTGAACTCAAGTCGGCAATTAAATATTCTCGTACCCATAAAACCGCAGTAATCAGTGATGAATGTTATTTAGAGTTTGGTAACACGGTAGAGCCACAATCAATTTTGAAATTCACGCAGGGTCAGAATTCAAATATTTTGGCTGTGCACTCCCTATCAAAACGCTCATCTATGGCGGGATACAGGGGCGCCTTTGTAATTGGTGACTCTGCCTTAATTAAGAAGATACTTGAGATCAGAAAGCACGCTGGCATGATGGTTCCACTTCCAATACAACACGCGATGATCGCAGCTCTCAGCGACGACAAGCACGTTGCCATTCAGCGCGATCGATATAACAAGCGTAGGCAACAGTTGATTCCGGCTCTTGAGTCGATTGGATTCACCATCGATTTTTCCGATGCAGGACTCTACATTTGGTGCACGCGGGGAGAAGACTCCTGGAAATCAGTTGAAGCTCTCGCAAAACTTGGAATTTTAGTTACACCGGGAATTTTCTACGGTCCAGATGGTGGCGAGCACGTGCGCATAGCAATGACTGCAACAGATGAAGCAATTGCCGATGCAGTTAATCGAATTACAGCGTCAAAGGCTTAATAAATGACGGTCGGTATTTTGTTGGTAGGTGGAATGGGCACCCGACTCATGCCATTAACACGTGATACACCTAAGCCCATGCTTCCACTGGCCGGATTGCCAGTTACAGAACATCAATTGATTACTGCGAAAAAAGCTGGTGTAACAACAATTGTTTTAGCAACATCTTATTTGTCGGAGGTTTTCACACCTTATTTTGGCGATGGTTCACAATGGGAATTAGATATTCGTTATGCAGTGGAACAGACCCCTCTCGGTACTGGTGGAGCTATCAAAAATGCAGCAGAAGTTCTGAATCTTTCGGCAAGTTCAGACGAACCAATTGTTATCTTCAACGGTGATGTACTCAGTTCGCATAACCTCTCAAAACAAATTCAAGAGCATGTCGCACATAATGCAGATGTCACTTTGCACTTGACGCATGTCGATGATGCGCGTGCATACGGATGCGTGCCAGTCGATGAAAATGGACGCGTTACTGCATTTTTGGAAAAAATGGATAACCCAATAACAAATACAATTAATGCAGGCTCTTACGTTTTTCACCCATCTGTGATCGACGCAATTGCTGCAAATACCGTTGTGAGTGTAGAACGTGATGTTTTCCCAGCCCTCGTTGCAGCGGGTAAGAAAATTTATGGCTATGTTGAAGATTCTTATTGGTTAGACATTGGTACGCCACGGGCACTTTTAGCTGGCTCAAAACATCTCGTCGGAGGTGAGTTCAAAGTTCACCCAACTTCAAAAGTCGAAGCATCTGCAGTATTGCAAGATGGAAGCAGTGTTGGCCAGGACTGCACAGTTCGTGAGAACGTATTGATAAGCGGCAGCATAATTTCCGCTGGCGCTGATATAGGAAAGGGATCGGAGATACGAAATAGCTTTATCGCGCCGGGATCACTTATTGCTGCTAACTCTAAAATTGTTGATAGTTACTATTCAAATGAGTTGATTTCACCCCTGAATCTCTGAAATACGGCTCAAATTGGCTAATTTCATGCTCAATAAGCGCTCTCTCCGACTTGACTTACAGGGATTACAAGCGTGTAATTCACCTTTAGTAGGCCACATCCACAAGGGATGACGCCGATGAATTACAAGGAGCATCGACAACATGCCGATTCGCCCACAAGATTCACAGAAGCAGGCACCTACTTCCTCTCAAACTTCCTCACTCAGCTCAGGCCCAATTATTCAACTCATCTCAGGTGAGAGCGTTGAGTTGTCGTGGCAAGAACGCGCTCTATGCGCACAGACAGATCCAGAAGCTTTCTTTCCTGAAAAAGGCGGATCAACTCGTGAAGCAAAGCGAGTCTGTCTTTCATGTGATGTGCGTTCACAATGTTTGGAATATGCACTTGCACACGATGAACGTTTCGGAATTTGGGGCGGACTTTCAGAACGCGAACGCCGCCGCCTAAAGCGCCGTCCTGCTTAATCGCAGCAAAGGTTCTCGAGCGAAAAGCAGGTTCACCTTATGGCTGTAAAAGCCGCAGAAGATTTACGTCACGTCACAGCAATACTTGTTGTACATGACGGTGCGCTTTGGTTGCCACAAGTCGTTGCATCACTGACTTCGCAAAAGCGTGTTGTAGATCAAATTCTCGCAGTTGATACCGGTTCAACTGATTCATCGGCTGCACTTCTTAAAGGTGCAAAAATTCCGACGCTTACATTAGATCGTGAATCAGGTTTTGGTGATGCAATTTGGGCAGCAATACAAACATTGCCAGCACCAACAGCACCAGAAAATGAATGGCTTTGGATCCTGCATGACGACTGCGCAATGCATGCTGATGCATTAAAAAAACTACTTGAAGCACTTGAAGAAAAACCTCAAGCAATTATGGCTGGTCCAAAATTATTAGGTTGGCATGACAAGTCACATTTACTTGAAGTTGGAGTGAGCATCGCATCCGATGGCGCTCGCTGGACAGGTCTAGAACCGCACGAATATGACCAAGGTCAGCACGATGGCGTTCGAGATGCGCTTGCTGTGAGTACTGCTGGTGCACTTGTGCGTCGCGATATTTTCGTTGAACTTGGTGGTTTTGATCCCAATCTTTCACTCTTTCGAGATGATGTTGATTTTGGTTGGCGTGCAAGAGTTGCTGGGCACTCTGTTATTGCGGTGAGCGAAGCAAAAGGTTTTCACGCACAAGCCGCCGCTTCAGAGCGACGTTCTGCGGATGTAAAAGAAGCGTTCTTGCATCGACCATTGTTACTTGATCGTCGAAATGCGGCTTACGTATTGCTGGTTAATTCATCATGGTGGATGTTGCCCTGGGTTGTGCTTCAATTACTAAGTTCAGCAACCGCGCGTGCTATCGGATATTTACTTGCAAAACTTCCTGGATATGCCAGTGATGAACTTTTAGCTCTTGCAACTCTCGTGATTCATCCTCGAGAACTCGCAAATGCACGTAAATTTAGAAAAACTCATCGATTACTTTCAGCTCGAGTTGTTAAAGAGTATATTCCACATCGCCGCCACCAATTAAGAGCAGCAATAGAGAGACTCTTTGATTCAATTCGTAGCACTGTTTTACCGAGCGTTTCAGAAGAAAGCAAAGTGCTTGATCCTCTCAATGAAGATGAAGATTTATTAACTCCGGCTACGACTGGCAGATGGTGGACAATATTTAAACAGCCAAAGGCGCTTGCAGGTTTTGCAATCTTAATTTTAATTGCAATTTGGTCTCGACACAGGTACGGCTCTCTTGTTGGTGGTGCACTGGTGCAGACTCCAGAAGGAGCCAGAGATTTATGGAGAATGTATTTCGAATCGTGGCATCAGATTGGAATGGGTACCGACCAAGGGGCACCTGCTTGGGTGGCTATCGTTGCACTTGGTTCAACAATTTTCTTCGGCAAAGCGAGTTTGTTTATTTCATTCTTATTTTTCTTTGCACCACTAATTTTTATGCTTGCAAGTTTCAGACTTTTTTCTAAACTCACTCCTCATAATTGGTTGCGAGTTACAGCAAGTTTCCTCTATGCGATTTCGCCGGTTGCCATCGCCAGTATAAATTCTGGGCGCCTAGGCACTGTGGTTACCCTCATTCTTCTGCCATACATCGGATTACTCATTCGAGATTGGTTAGCTATCGAGAATACATCCTGGCGCAGAGTATTTCTTCTATCGCTGGTGCTCTCACTCTCCTTTATGTTTTCCATGCAAGTTTTTGTTTATGTATTTGTGGCGACCTTGGTGATATCAATTATTGATTTCGTTAAATACGGAAATATTCGATTTTTCCACGAAAGACTTTTGCGTCGCTTAACATTGGTAATTGCACCTTTATTGGCGAGCATTCCATGGTCATTCTCAACTCTGTTAAACCCAAAGACTCTTTTCCTCGAACCAGGGTTATCAATTGCTGGGGGCGGACCAAACTTTGCACTCTTTTCAAATCCGGGTGGATCCGGAGCATTGCCGTGGTGGTCACTCAGTCCGATATCACTGGTCTTATTCGTTGCACTTTTTTCATCTACGAAAGCAAGAGTAATTTCCTATTTTGGTTGTGGCGCTAGCGCAGCAGCCGTAATCCTTGGCTCTTTATCAATTTCAGGACATGGAAACTCTTCACCTGTGCGCGCATGGACAGGTTCATTTATTGCAATTGCAACAATATGCGCAGTTGCCGCCGGAGTTTTAATATTAGATCGTTTACGCGAAGTTCTTGTTGTCACTAATTTTCACTATCGCCATATACTTGCTGGCTTACTCGTTGTTGTTACAACTATGTATTCACTTTCAACTATTTCATGGCTCGTTACAGCAGGTGCTGACTCTCCACTTCGTTCCACGCAAACTAAAGTGTTGCCAGCTTTTCTAGGTGTTGAAGATGGTGCGAAGACTATTGTTCTGCGTCAAGTTAAGAGCAACGGCGTAAATACTTTGCAATACTTCCTGGCACGTGGTCATGATGTGCTGTTAGGCGAACCGGATATTGCACCAGCTGAATTACCTGAAATTAGTAATGCAATCAAAGAAATCGCTGATGGAAGTGGAATTTCTGCCTCACGCGTTTTAGGACGACATGGCATTAAATATGTTTTTGCAAAAAGTCCGACAAATAAAGAAGTAGTCCGCACCATTGATGGACTTGGGGGCTTTGTTCGATCTTCTGCGACGAATGCAGGGATAGTCTGGAAAGTTAATGATGCGCTCGGCCGTATTAACTTTATAGATTCAACCGGCAAAGTGAGTGAAATTCCAAGTACCACAGTGGGAACTCGAACACAGATTAATTCGCCAGGAACAATTCTGCTTACAGACTCGTACAGCAGTTCCTGGAAAGTTTTTCAAAACGGATTTAACCTATCGCGAAGCAAAGACGCCAACGGATTCCCACAATTTATTGTCACTGAACCTGGTGAAATTTCACTACTTCACGATGGCACATTGAGGCGCGGGCTCTTATCGTTGCAATTTATTTTTATCGTCACACTAATAGTGCTTGCAGCTCCAGCTGGACGTCGACGACGTGAAATGTCAGAAACTGAACTGACATGAAATTAAAAAGATTTCTGATTGTAGGTATTTCATTAGCTTTGCTGTTGGCGTCATCAAATGCACTGAGTAGTTCTATATCTAGGCAGCAGTTTTCTATGAGTTATCCATCTGTTGTGTGCCCATCGACACTGAAAGGATTAGCTTCTCAAGTGTCAGTGGGTTCGCGCAGCACAAAAATTCATAGAGTTGGTTCTACTTCGGCAAAGTTTGTTAAGTCAAAAGCACTTCGCTTTCCAATTCCGACAGATCCAATTCTTGTCGATGCACAAGGCACAACACCTGTTGTATGGCAAAGTCGTCAAGGTTCGTGGGCGGGCGGATCCATTTGCTCAAGTCCTGCTGCAAGTCAGTGGTTTGTCGGTGGCTCAGCAGATATCACTGCTCGTGGAAAACTTATTCTGGTAAATAGCGGCCTAAGTGAATCTGTTGCTGATGTTAATGTGTGGAGTGGTACGTCACCAGTAAATTCAAAAGCTGTGAGTGTTAAAGCAAATTCTTATGAGTTACTTGGGTTAGATACCTTGGCACCTGGTGAGTCATCGATTGTCATCAAAGTAGTTTCACGTTCAGGTCGATTGAATGCGTTTGTTGTTGATGAGCGCGGAAAAGGCCTTCGAACTTTAGGTGGTGATTTAGTGAGTCCGGGTGTGTCACCAGCGAAGCAACTCTTCATACCTGCAATTCCACTTCAACCAAAAGTTAAGAACGCACCTGCACAACAACTTCGTTTACTTGCTCCAGGTGATGCCGATGCAAATGTCAGCGTTGAAGTAATTTCAGGTGATGGCCGCTTTACACCAGTTGGCTTTGACAACATCACTGTAAAAAAAGGTCAGGTGATGAATTTCCCACTTTCGCCTTCGCTAGCTTCATCTGTATATGGCGTGCGAATAAATTCTGATGAGCCCATAGTTGCTGGCGTATATGCAAATGTCGGAAAAGATTTTGTCTGGAGTTCTTCTGTGCCCGCGCTGACTCCATTCACAATAGCCATGACTGGAATGTCGCCATTGCTCGTATTTGTTGGTGATGACATCAAAGTAGAACTCGAACTAAGCGTTGCAGGTGGAAAGAAAGTTAGTAAATCAATTCAGGGAAACGACATTGCATTCTGGCGGGTTCCTGACAATGCTCGAAATCTCAGCTTCATTCGAGTCAGTGCCAATACTTATGCGTCTGCACTACAGGCCTCGGTCAATGGCTTCGGATCCATTCCACTGCTCGCCGGTAGCGTCCTGACAAAATCTGCGATTCCGACAGCAAACATTCGCGTTTTAAATCCTTGATAATCCCAAGTTTTTAGTGGGCACACCACTAATCTTGTGTGTATGACTTTGAGTTCACGTTATGGACGCGCTTGTTCGCGCACCAGTTGTCGACTCAGTGCAACTATGACTTTGACGTATAACTACGCAGATTCAACTGCAGTACTTGGACCATTAGCTACTTTTTCGGAACCACATGCATATGACTTATGTGAAAAACATGGCGAACGTTTAACCGTGCCTAACGGTTGGAATGTAATTAAGGCGTCAGAAGATGCTCACGACAATGGTCCTACACAAGATGATCTAATGGCTATAGCTGATGCCGTTCGCGAAGTTGGTTCGAAAGAAATTACGACACAAGGCGCTGAGAGCAGTTCAAGCGCTTCAACCTCATTAGGACGCCGAGGACATTTGCGAGCCGTTCCGTCCTAGACTTTGCTCTATGGGTTCGACACAATTTCCAAATATTTTTAAGGCGTATGACATACGTGGACTTGTCGGAACCGAATTAACACCCGACTTTTCATTCGCAACTGGTGCAGCGTTTGCGCGTTTCATTATTCAAGAACGCGAACCCGGCACGGTCATTATTGGCGAAGACATGCGCCCTTCTTCTCCCCAATTAGCAGATGCGTTTTCAGCAGGAGTAACCTCACATGGATTAGATGTAATTCGTATGGGTCTTGCATCTACAGATATGTTGTATTTTGCTGCAGGAAAATTAAATATGCCTGGTGCGATGTTTACAGCAAGTCATAATCCTGCGGAATACAACGGTATAAAACTATGTTTAAGCGGGGCAAGACCAATTGGAAAAGAATCAGGACTGCTAACAATTGAGAATTTTGTGCGCTCAGGATCCCCAATTTCATTCGGGAATGTTGGGAAAGAGAGTAAGCGCAATCTATTGGCCGAGTATGTGAAACATTTACATACTCTTGTAAATGTTTCAGATATTCGAAAGCTAAAAATAGTCATTGATGCCGGCAATGGCATGGCCGGTTACACGGCGCCGGCAATTTTCGAAGGTTTAAATGTAGAAGTTATACCTATGTACTTCGAACTGGATGGATCTTTTCCGAATCACGAAGCAAACCCAATTGATGCAAAGAATTTAAAGGATTTACAGAAGGCTGTAAAGAAACATGGCGCAGATATTGGGTTAGCATTTGATGGCGATGCAGATCGATGTTTTTTAGTGGATGAAAACGGCGAAACTGTAAACCCCTCGGATCTCACTGCACTGATTGCAGAACGTGAGTTAAAGAAGAAGCCTGGATCAACAATTATCTATAACTTAATTTCCTCACGTTCAGTCGCTGAAGTAATTGAAGAAAATGGTGGAACGGCTTTGCGTTCGCGTGTTGGACACTCATACATCAAGGCCATGATGGCCCAAAGTGGTGCGATTTTTGGTGGTGAGCATTCAGGACATTTTTATTTTAAAGATTTCTGGAAAGCCGATTCAGGTGCACTAGCTGCGCTTCACGCGATAGCAGCTCTTGGATCTTCTAAAAGCTCCTTATCAAAATTACTCAAGCCTTATCAACGCTATTTTTCTAGTGGTGAAATTAATTCAAAAGTAAAAGACGCACAACAATCGATGAGCATTATTGAAGAGAAATATTCCCAACTTGATTCAGTCACAATCGATCATCTCGATGGTTTGACCGTAAATGGCGACACTTGGTGGTTTAACCTTCGTCCCTCAAACACAGAGCCTTTGCTTCGGCTCAACGTAGAAGCCAAAACCCTAGCCCGCATGGAGAAAGTCAAAGACGAAGTACTCGCCACAGTAAGAAAATGAGAGTTTGAGTTCTCACTTTCTATGCAATACCAGTAACCTAAGCACATAGTCGCCTAACACTGTAGAGCCCTACCCCTTAGGTCACGTCTAAAAACTTAAGTACTTAACCTAAAAGGAGAACGTTCGTGAATTCATCAGTGACAGCAACAATTCCTAAGCATGACATCGCAGATGCATCCCTTGCAGCCGAAGGTCGCAAGCGTATTGAATGGGCTGAACGCAACATGCCAGTTCTTGCAGAGATCCGTGCTCGCTTTGAAAAATCACAACCATTTACTGGAGTGCGTATTGCCGCATGTATGCACGTAACAACAGAGACCGCCAACTTGATGCGCGTTCTCAAAGCTGGCGGAGCAGAAATTGCACTCTGTGCATCAAACCCGCTCTCCACTCAAGATGACACAGCGGCAGCGCTTGTTCATGAATATGGAATCAGTGTTTTTGCTCGCAATGCAGTTGATCGCGATGGCTATTACTCACACATCAATGCAGCTCTTGATATCGAACCACACCAGGTTTTTGATGATGGCTGCGACCTTGTCAATACATTGCACACAACTCGTAAAGAACTTATTGGAAACATCGCTGGTGGTTGTGAAGAGACAACAACAGGAGTGATTCGTCTAACTCAGATGGCAAAAGATGGAGCACTTCAGTTCCCAATGATTGCCGTGAACGACACTGACACAAAGCACATGTTTGATAATCGCTACGGAACAGGTCAATCAACACTCGATGCAGTTTTCCGTGCGACAAATTTCTTGCTTGCTGGTCGCGTACTAGTCGTTGCAGGATTTGGATATTGCGGTAAAGGAGTCGCAGAGCGAGCAAAGGGCATGGGCGCTGATGTCATCGTTACAGAAATCGATCCAACAAAGGCTCTCGATGCAATGATGCAGGGATTCCGTGTGATGCCAATGGCGGATGCGGCAAAGATTGGTGACGTATTTATTACAGTTACCGGTAATCGCGATGTATTGCGCGATGAGCACTTTGCCGTCATGAAAGATGGCGCAATTTTGGCTAACTCAGGACACTTTGATATCGAAATTGACGTTGCATGGCTTGAGCAAAATGCAAAGAAGAAGAATGCAAAGATGCGTCACCAGACAGATGAATATGTATTAGCTGATGGTCGTCGTCTCCTACTTATCGCTGAAGGACGTCTTGTAAACCTTGGAGCCGCAGAAGGTCACCCAGCATCTGTAATGGATATGTCGTTCTCTGATCAAGCACTTACAGCCGAGTACTTAGTTAAAGAAGCTAAGAATCTCAAGCCAGGTGTTCATACAGTTCCTACCTACATTGATAAAGAAGTTGCAAGTCTTAAACTTCAAAGCATGGGTGGAAAGATTGACATCCTTACTCCTGCACAAGATATGTACTTGAACTCTTGGGAGCACGGAAGCTAATGACCTTGGTATTGGTCGTCGATGACGACCAGGACCTTGCGGAAATGCTAGGCATCGTTTTAACCGGTGCAGGAATAGATGTTGATTTAGTAAGCAGAGGCGACGAAGCTCTGGAGGTTTTTAGAAATAATCCTCCAGACTTAGTCCTCCTCGATGTAATGCTCCCAGGTTTAGATGGCATTGAAGTGTGCCGACAAATTCGCGCAGAATCTATGGTTCCAATTGTGATGCTCTCAGCAAAGGGAGATTCACATGATGTAGTCAGGGGATTAGAAGCTGGCGCAGATGATTACATGGTTAAACCATTTCGCCATCAATCAGAGTTAGTTGCACGTATTCGGACACGTCTTCGTCGAACAAATACTGATGTGACAGGTTCGATTTCAATCGCAGACTTACAAATCGATGTAAATGCGCACGAAGTAACAAGAGCTGGCAAAGTCATTGCATTAACTCGACTTGAATTTGATTTATTGGTCACATTAGCCCGCGAACCTGGCAGAGTCTTTAGCCGCGATGCGCTATTAAGTGAAGTGTGGGGGTATCGGCACTCGACTGATACTCGTTTAGTAAACGTGCATGTTCAAAGATTGCGCTCAAAAATTGAACACGATCCTGAACGCCCTGAAATTGTTCTAACAGTTCGTGGAGTTGGGTATAAAGCAGGACATCAAAGTAGTTAACAATGAACACATTCACCAACCGATTGAGAACTTCTCTGGCTCTACGGGTTTTACTCTCAACCATCATTCTCTCATCTGCAGTTATTTGGTTGTCGGGTTCAATTCTTAACTCACGGGTTGCAGCTGGTGTTAAACAGGTGAATTTAGATTCTGCGATCAATGAAGCTCGTTCGACAATAGTTGGGGCACGCTACAGATTAATTCTGGCCAAAAGTGGTTCACCTAAAGAAATCGATACTCTCATTACGGAAATCGTGAGTTCGGCAACGACGGTCGGTGCTCGTGCAAGCGGCAGAGAATTAGTCTTATTGCGCGGTCGATTAGTGAATCCAGTTGAGAAAGATTTTACGACGACATCGAATTTGGTAGATCCGGCATCATTGCCAAAAGATTTCCGCGAAAAAGTTCGCCGCACTTCTGAATTAAATTGGTCCTACATAACCATCAAATATGCAGGCTCACTTAAAGTTCCAGCAATTGCAGTAGGGGATATGGTTTCAATCCCACGTTCTGGCAGATATGAAATGTATCTACTCTTTCCATTGACGAACCAAAATAAAACATTGAGCTTAATTTCACGATCAATTATTCTCGTTGATATCGCATTAGTCCTGCTCATCGGATTGATTACGTGGCTCGTCGCACGACAAGTCGTACGACCGGTTCGAGAAGCCGCGCGCATCGCCGAACGATTCACTTCTGGTGATTTGAATCAGCGAATGCAGGTGACACGCAAAGATGAAATTGCCACCTTGGGAAACTCATTTAATGAAATGGCAGAATCAATACAGCAGCAGATCTCAAGACTTGAAAATCTTTCGCGTGTACAACAGCGATTCGTTTCTGATGTGTCACATGAATTAAGAACACCTTTAACTACCCTGCGCATGGCTTCTGAAGTTATTTATTCCTCCCGAGGTACTTTTGATCCACAAACCGCGAGAAGCGCCGAGCTCTTGGTGGGAAATATCGATCGCTTCGAACGTTTACTTGAAGATTTATTGGAAGTCAGTCGATTTGATGCCGAAGTGGCCGTCCTTGAACCTGTTGACTTCAATTTAATTTCTCTCATTAATAGAAGTATTGAAGATCTTGAACTTGTTGCAAAGGAAAATGGTACGAAGATAATTTTCACTCCTTATAGTGAAGATTTACAGATAAACGCAGATATACGAAGAGTTGAAAGAATTTTGCGCAATTTGCTTAATAACGCTGTTGACCATGCTGACTCAAAACCTATAAATATCAATGTTGAATACAACGACAATGATGTGGCTGTGGCAGTGCGCGATCATGGAGTGGGTATTGATGCCAATTCACTCCTTCGTGTTTTTGATCGATTCTGGCGGGCAGATCCATCTCGTTCGCGAATTCGTGGCGGAACTGGTTTAGGTTTATCGATTGCTTTAGAAGATGCGCGTTTGCACAATGGCGAACTCGAAGTGTGGGGTCGTCCAGGTCAAGGTGCTCATTTTGTTTTAACTCTTCCACGTATAGCTGGTAACACAATCGAATCACGATTGATTCGACTTGAACCTAAAGATTATTCTCTGTAAGTACCCACAGTCCCGAGATTATTCGGTGATTACAGAGTAAATATTGACATTATGCATGTGTGTTTAAACCTAAATCTCTAACAGAAATCTTATTTCCAAGTCGTTGTTTTGGCTGCCGTGCTCTTGGTCCCACAATTTGCTCTCAATGTAGGGTGCTTTGGAATCCACACTTATATCGAACGACTTTAGATTCAATGCATATTTATTCAGCAGTTTTGTACTCACCAGTTGCGAAAAGAATTATTCTTTCAGCAAAAGAAAATGGCATCAAGGCAGCCGATGATTTAATTATTCACGCACTCTCACATTGCCTACATTTATTGCTACGTGATTTTGAGATTGGAATACTTGTTCCAGCGCCTTCGCGAAAAAGTTCTAATAGAAAAAGGGGACGAGATTTTCTCTCTGAATTAACCCACTCAGTTGCCCGTAACGAATCATTAGATTGTATTGATTTACTTGTTCACACCAGAAAAATAAGGGATCAGTCAGAGCTCAATGCACATCAGCGGGGTGAAAATATTTATCAAGCATTGGCAATTGATAGGAATAAATTGTCCACATTGGGAGTTGATACAGATGTGATTCTTGTTGATGACTTGCTCACAACAGGTGCAACTCTTCTTGAAGCCC